>JAEEGJ010009047.1_pt1 | contig 26980 bp, 23 predicted proteins | sample 8958761 | NCBI WGS metagenome assembly JAEEGJ01 (sample SAMN16246546, study PRJNA631951) | gut metagenome | biome: gut microbiome; feature: rumen; material: RS-attached | host: Bos | place: Iran: Karaj | collected 2018-10 | reverse complement strand
CGTCGGCAGTAATTTCACAATTCCTCTTGTAAAGCGGAGACGTACCGGAATCCGGAGACATCACCGTACCGATGTCCAACTTGTCGTGGTAGGCACCCCAGTTCCAGAAACCGGAAATACCGACCGTAGAATCCTTAAGGGCCATCTGCTCGCCTTCAGCACTGCTGATAGACGGAGCCTTGGACGGGTCCGGGGTGAACTTTTCAAAGCCGGTCAGGTTGTAGAGGTTGGGCATGTTACCCGTCATGAGGAGAAGATAAATCATGTTCAGGGTAGACGGGAAATACTTTTCACCCTTCACGTTGTCACCGCAACCCTGAGCAGTTTCACAGCTCTTTAGTTCCTTAAGGACGTTGTAGACAGTGCCGAGGTAAGTAACAGCATTCTTGTTGTCGGCGAAAGAGGATGTTGCAAGGCCAAGGCCGCCGGAGAACGAAGACGAAACAAAGTTGCGCTTCGTGCTCAAATCCGCTTCGTACTTGCCGTTGGCGTACATGTAACCCGAATTCACGCCGCTAGCGGTGTGGGTTTCCGGGATAAGCCAATCGACAATCTTCTTGTTGAAGGCCTGGGCCTTGGTATCGCCATACCAGTAGTAAGCCATAGCCGTACGCCACGGGGTACGAGAAGCATCGTCATAGAAACCGATGTCATTGGAAACCGCAGCAGACGTCTTAGTCGGCTTATGACCGTTCCAGTCACACCAGTCCGGCACGAGACCCGTCGTGCCATCTTGGCAAGCATTCAAATCGGTATAAGCCTGGGAAATCACGCTGGACCAGGAACCACCGTTAACATCCTGGAACAACTGGAAGTTGGCCGTAGCCGCATAGCTCGGGTTGAAAGCGTCATTCCACTGGTTACCCGGCTTGATCTTGTTGCCGTTGATATCGTTGGTGGCCATCCAAGAAATAATCGACTTGGCATCGCTCAGATAAGAACTGTTGTTCCACTGCTTGGAAGCCATCACGAGAGCGAGAGCTGCATCGAAGTCTGCGTCAGATGCAGAACCCGAACCGCCATCGCAGCCGATGCGCCAGTTCATACCGGCGCCATTACCGCCATTGGATTTCCAAGTGTTGTAAAGTTTCTTGAAGACATCTTCTTCATCCATATACACGGTAATCAACATACCGTAGGCAATGGCTTCAGAAACCGTCGAGCAGGTGCCTTCAGGAGCAAGAATCCAGCCTTGGCTGGCATCGTACCAAGCCTGCTTCCACAGCTTGTAGTGCTGCTTAATCATGTCCGTATCGGCATACTCAATAGTGGTGCCGTGCGGATGCTTCATGTTCTGCGGGAACGGAAAGGAGCCCGCCATAGCCGATGTCGCGGCCAGAGCGGCCACGCAAGCTGTTGCTTTAAGGGAAGTTTTCATCTACATCCTCATGTTTTTTTAGTTTTTCCCACCCGTCTAAAATATAATTTGATTGAATCAAAACCGCCACCCCTAAGATGTAATAAATAACTTGCACTCGGTAACCAAAAGTCCCGTTTTTCGGCAAAAAACGGGAATATCGGTAAACATTCGTAAACCTTTACAGAGACGTGTGAGCGAGAGCACACTGGAAGGGCGCTATTTAGCCTGTTCAAGGCGCTTCTTGCGTTTCCTTTTCCAGACCTTGAACTCCATGTAGAGCGTGCTCACCGTATACACGAACAGCATGAACAGGAGCGTGTTCTTGGGGCAGTTCAGGTTGCAGATTCCCCATGCGATGGAGATGAACGGAAGGTGGATGAGGTACGGATAGAAACTTGCGCGGCCCACCTTGCGGACAATCCCGATGCAGAAGAACCGGGCCATGAACCCCTTGCCCGAAAGGAGCGAGAGGACGAACAGCCCGTAGATGAATACGGCAACGCTATGGTGGATAAAGTAATTCACGCCGGGGTTGAATGACGGCGACATCAGGAAGAGGCTCCCGTAGAGGGCGGCAAGGAGCAGCGCCTGAACGAGCCCGCTCACGTAGTCACGCTTGAGGAACTCGAAGAATCCTTCCTTGTACAGGCGGAAGATGACCATGCCGAATATGTACTCGAACACGCGCACAGGCGCGAACATGTGGAAGAACCTGTACTTTTCGCCATAGCCGGCGAACCAGAGATCGCCCGTAAGCCCGAAGGTCACCGCCCAGGCAATGCCCGGAATGAACACCGCGAAGAAGAGTATCCAGAGGGTACGGTTATTCTGCCTGAACAGCCAGCGGCCGCCCCACGGCGTGATGGCATAGGACATGATGAAGCTCGTGAGGGACCAGCTGGGCTCATTGAGTTTCATGCCCAAGTCGGGAACGATGGACCACGTGAGCGTAAGGTGCAGGAGCAGGCTGCGCCAGGGGTGCACCATCTTTGCAAGCCCCGCCGAGGCGCAATCAACGATTTCGCCTGGGCCGGGCAAGTGCGTGTAGCCGCTGAACTTGAACAGGAGCACCGCAAACATGAGGAGGGTCATGAAGAAGTGAAGCCGGTATAGCTTCGCTATGCGGGCGAACATGAAAGGGATTACCGGTATGCGGCGTTCCGGGTCGCTGAACTTGCTTGCAAAGAGGAACCCCGCAAACACGTAGAATATGCCGGCCGCAAATGCGGGTGCGGTAAAGACGGGCATGAGCCAGGTGTTGTTCGCCATGTAGGCGAGCGCGTTAGAACTGCCCAGGTGGAGCATCACGATGTTGATGCTCGCCAAAAGGCGCAAGCCGTCAATCGCCGGGAAGTAATCCGGCTTCTTTGCGCCTACGTTCGGGGTGTTCTCTGCCATCGTGAAGTAAATTTAGAAAAATGCCGTAGCGCCGATAGGCGCCCGTGCACTTAATCGCCACTGCCCTAAAATGAGTTGCCCTATTCTAGGCGATTATGTGCGCGTCGGGAGGGTCTTAGGGAGGGTAAGCCGTGCGAAACCCTCCCTAGTTTCATTATTTAAGCAGAATCTTCTGGACGGCGACTTCGCGACCGACAGCCGCACGCAATACGTAGAGCCCGCGTACTGGCCTCTCGAGACTAATCTCGTTACGCCCGGCTTCGGCCTTGAAGCCTGCGGTATTCACGACATGCCCCTTCATGTCGACAAGGTCCACACGCGCATTCGCGCCTGCAAGGCCCTCGCCCACATCGAAGCCCACCTGCAGGGTAGAGCCCAGATTATGGGCACGCAGACCCTGCAGCGTGCTCGCGACAACCTTCCTTGCAGCACTGGCGATGCGGAGAGTCGCAGTCTTTGCCGTAGTGGAGAGGCTCACCTGCACCTTGCCTTCATCGTTCAGCTCAGTCGTAACGCCATCAACGGTCAGGAAGGCGCGCAACCCGTAGGCCCTGAGCGCATCCACGCCGTCAACCTTCAGGTAGCCCATGCGCACGCTCGTCGCCGAGATTTCCACGTTCCATTCGTATACGGCATCACTACGTTCTTCCTTCACGCTCTTTGCAAGGCGCCTGCCGGCATCCACGATGGTGAGGTTCACATGGTCACCCATGCCCGCAGGCGGTTCTTCAAGAGCAGAGGCAGCCTTGCCGACACCAAGTTCGTTCCAGGTATCAGCCTTGCCCTTCATATCAAAGAGCGAAATCTGCACATTCCAATCCTCCGCACCAGCCGCCTTTGCAAGCACCTGCTTTTTCTGCAAGGAGAGGCGTGGCACCGTATTGCCATCTGCATCGACTACATCAACAAACGCAGGGGTGGACGGGAGGTCAATAACCTCATACCGCTTGGTCTTTATCCAGAAGGCTTCGTACGGCTTGATGTAGTGCGGCTGTACATAGTTGCCTTGTTCCGGATCCCAGCGGTAGAACGCATACCCCTTGCTCTTCAGATCAGACACGTCGATATACCAGCCGAAGGGATTGCGGACCATGTTCCACCCACTATAGACGCTATCGATTTCCCAGACAACAACGTCATCATCAAGCGATTTTTCATCCAGTTCAAGCGGCAGGCCCTCGATGGAGTTGTACCAGTAACCGCGAGTCCTGTCCACATCGGACACGCGCTCAATTTCCTCGTACTGCCAGTACTTGCCGTTCACCGACTGCTCGTTCCACCAGTACAGAACGTTCACATCCGAAGGATTGACCTTGTCCAGGACAACGTTCGAGAGCGACACCATATACCAGCAGTCGCTACATCCATCGGCAATCTGCGCCTTCACCTCGAAATCCCATTGACGGACATCGGGATTCTGGTTCTTGCCGTCATAGATCTTCGCCGTCAAGAGATACCTGCCCGGTGCAAGCGGATACTTTTCCCACGTGAACGTTTCGGGCCATTCCCCATCCGTAAACTCGAAAAGCGTATCCACCAACGGTTCGCCACTCAGGTCCTCAAGCAGCACGGACACGAAGGGGGCAATTTCTTCATATACAAACTCATCCGTCTTCACGGCAAGCTGGATACCGTTGCCCGACTGGAACAGCGCCGGGTATTCCACCTCGGCCAGTATGGTATCGCGATGCGTGTCGCCACCATGCGGGTCAACAGGGTAAGGGTCGGTGCCGTTCTGGTCCTCGAAACCCGTGGGGTATATGGCCAGTACGATTACCACATCTTTATACATTTCTTCTTTTTTATTTTCTCTCCACTCATACATTAACTGCGATATAGAATCACCCCGAGCCTCTATCCGGCTAAGCGAATCCTCGTCTACCTCGCCCGACATGGCGGCCTGCCATTCCTGCTCGATTTTGTCCCGTTCGGCTTCCCAAACCTGGTACTGGCTATCTTCCGGAGTTTCGAACCTCTCGCTCAAAATATTCCCGATTTCATCGAAACTGAAGGAACCGTCACTATACAGGTAAACCGGAGTACCCGCAAAAGCCTTCTTGCGGAGTTCTTCATTGTCCGTCTTGTGCACCATTTCGGCAAGTATGGTCCATCCCTTGAACGCGCTACCGTCCGTCGTCGTCACATCCATTGCGTTGACCTGCATTATATTGCCGACATTCATCACGACAGGCTGATCTCCGCCAGAATAACTCGCCCTGTCAATCTCGTTACCCTTTTCCTCAACATCTTCCCCATCGTAACTGATGAGTTCCACGATAGTCCTGCTGTAGTCAATCCCTTTACCGAAGAAGGCGTAGACCTTCAAGTCCATAGTATCCGCATCGGAGGAATCATCTTCGTCCGGGTCTATTACCGCAAGGTAGTAGGAATGTTCCGCAGTATACACGGTACTTGCGGAAAGTTCCCTATGTTCCATTCCATCCCAAATATGTTCCTTCCAGTGTACCTGCATCCGTTCGGAAGAAGAATCTTCCAACCCTACCGCAAAGCGGACCCATGACTGGTTTTCAATCATGCCGCTTTCGTCCGTCGTAAATATGCAAGAATAACCAGAACCGTCCACCCTGCACTCGCTAAACAGCCCTAGCTGGGATATCTCGTCCTGAGTCAGGCAACCTTGCCCAAGGCAGCGAATTTCAAATGCAACCGTGTATATGCCCTCCGGAGGAGGATCATCTTCATACGACTCCATGTCCGCAAACTGCATGTACGGGAAACTACGTGAATTGTCATAAAGCCAGGGGCTCGTGCTGCTCCCGTATTCAAAATCATAATTGTTCAGCGCTACGGCAAATTCGGGTATCTGCATATACGCCGCATTGATTACGCCAACGGGAATACCGGTATTGTCTTCCACCGTAAACGTGTAGGTTCCCTGGTCAAAGCCGGTCGTTTCCACGATAGTCGATGTTGCGCTGCGATAGTTTCCGCGAGCAAAAGCGACACTTGAAACAGAGGGAGCCGTTTCTTCCTGGCTCTCTATTACGGGCAGTTCGCCATAGACATTGAACTGATCCGAACAGGCCGACATTTCCTGATTGACATTAGCCATATAGCTGCAATTGACGTTCCCCGCCATATTGGCCGCAACATTCACATTGCTCAGGGTGTAATGGTAGTTCGACGTAACATTCATCCTTTCGGTATCGGGAGATCCCGAAATCCTTAGCATGCCAACAATAAAGCCCGCTTTGCAAAAGGAAGCGTCTTTCTGCGTGCAGTATATGTCGCCATTCGTGTAGGTGGACTGGACCAGGAAGGATTCCGCATTGGGAACTGCACCAACAATTCCTCCCAGGTAACCCGATACTTTCTCGCCCACAGGAGCCATGTCAATCACATTGATATCTTCAAGGCCCACGCGGGAAATAGTTACCGAAGAAGCAAAGCCGGCTATACCACCAAGATACGACTCAAGACTACCGACAAACTCAGAAAATTCATCATTACTTTTAATATTGTTGGAAATCATGAGCGTCGGCATATGGATTCCGGTCGCCTCGATATCCGTTACGGTACCGACAAGGCCACCAATAGCCACCTTGGCCGCATCCGCCGAGATATTGCTCATGTCCATTGACGGTATGGAATAAACCGAGACATCCGATCCAACGACGTTCTCCGCTTTCAGGGAAAACACCGTACCCGCCAGAAGCCCGGCTAGGGGAGCCTGGATAACAGCCCCCGCTACAGTAACGTTCGACGCAACGGCATTCCCTACATTGCCCAACAATCCTGCAAACTGGGACGATTCCAAATGGACATCCTCGAAACGAACGTTCATGATGGTATCAATCAGACTTCCGCCAAAGGTTGCGCCGGCATTGCGCCCCATATAGCAAAGGCCCTTTACCGTATAGAGTTCGCCATTCTCGCTAGTAAACCGAACCATGGAGACAGTCTGTTCCGGCTCAATCGGGTGGAACGATCCATTGCATATGCCTTGGGCTTCGTCATAACCGCCAAAATCAAGATTCGAGGTCAACTGAATTTCTACAGGCGGAATGTCCACAAGGAATGCGTTCATAATCGCATCATGGATTGAAGGATTCCCGTCTACAGAATACCACCATTCAAAACACTGCTCGTCATTGTCAGGAGTGTAATTGCCGTACTTTTGCGACAGTTGAAGAATCGGGGAATTCTCATCATAGACGACAGTCTTCATACAGTAGAGGCCAGGACCTTCTTCCTGCTCGTCCGAGATATCTGCGGCCCAGGATGCAACTGCAAAAAACACGACCGCAAGAGCCGTGACGGGTTTCAGAAGGAATGATTTGTGGATCATGGGCGACTCCTGCTAGGACGTTACCCATTTAAGATATATTATTTTGCCGGCTAGCGTATCACAGTGGACATATTTATGGACTGCGTAGAGCCCTTAAACTGCCAGGATACCTCGACATTCACCTGCTTGGCATAGACGTGCTTTATGGCATTGGCGCCACTAGCATAATTTGATTCGTTTATCGCAGTATAGTCGTCCGTCGGCGAAACTGTCAAAGTCGGGGTGTAATCGATAGTGGAGAAACCGCCACCGACCTTTTCGCCACGATCCCAGGTGCGGGAAATCGTCGGCAATTCCAGAACAAGATTGTTAGCATCGTCAATCGTGCCTTCGTCCCCTTCCGCATGGCTTGTCGGGTCAGGGATAGAAGCGATGCCAATACGGTTCAGGGAATCGATGACCTGCTGAGCCACCTCGATGGCGCCATCACGGCCACGAATGCGAAGCAATGCCTCGCGGTTACCCGTCTGCATGTGGAGGATGGCCATGTACAAAAGTCCGAGAACCACCGCGGAGATAAGCACCTCCGTGATACCAAATCCTTTCTTGTTCTTCATTATCCTATCCATAACACCACCTAGGGTTCAAACCAAGTGCCAGCCGCACCACTGCTATAACTCAACTTGTAATACATCGCAAACTTGGTCGGGGCCTTAATAGATGCCGCATAGCGGTCCGAGCCACCATACCGAATCATAAGACACGATGTAGGTATCGGGGATACACCTATTTTTGGTACAAGAGTTATTATAGTTGCAGGAGTTGCCTGACTACCATCCAAATCCGGACAACTCTTGTCCGTTACAATTGCATTTGCCGACTCCAGAGCCATCTCATCCACCTGGGTTCCAAAATTGTTGCAGATGCCATTGGCATCAACAGCATTGCACTTATAGAGTTTCAATGTCTTATGACTGTCCTCAACCTTCACCGCCAATCGTTCGTTCAACCGGGCAGCCTCGTTCGCGGCACGCTGCATGAACGCGGTCACGTTGATGCCCGCATCCTTGATGCGGCTGTTCGCCACCGCATTATGCAGACTAGCGACGCCAATACCAGACAAAATGCCCATGATGGCGACCACCACGAGAACCTCGACCAGCGTAAAACCGCGCTTTCTAGAACAGGCATCCATAATTCCTAAACTCCGGCAAAACCTTAATCCATTGACACTCAACAAGTTAGTAATTCCGCGAATTTTTGGGGTACAAAAATCCGGAGCCCGGCACCAAAACGGGACCGGGCTCTTTCTAATATATATAAAATTTTCCAAAAAGGGTAAAAATTTATTTACCCACAAGAAAAAAGTGATTATTTCTTCTTTTTCTTGCCTTTTTTGAGCTCACCGAAGGTGGACTTGCCATTATAGCAGGTCACGGCACCCTTCGCGCACTTGGAGGGGTAGTCGGACTGTTCGTTCTGGAACACTTCCTTCGCAATCTCCTTGGCAGCCTCGTTCGTGCCATCAAGGTAGGTAATCGTGTACTGGATGTCGGTATTGCGGGTCCAGACGAAAATTTCGGCATTGAGCTGGTAGTCGTGGTTGCTGCCCGAGATCTTGTAGCCGTAGGGGATCTCCTCGACGGAGAACAGCGAGAGCGTAGGCGGTTCGAACTCCAGGTCGTCCCAGTCGGCATCGAGACCTTCGTTACGGGCCTTGAACCAGCCGGCAGGGTCGCCCTCCATGGCATCTTCCATAGCCATATTGATGGAGGAAGCGTAACTATCGCGGAGCGAGGCGAGCTGTTCCTTGAATTCCTTCTCGTTGTCGTCTGCAGAGAAGGCGTTTATGGCAAGAGCCATGACAGCGGAAATAAGCACTATGTGTTTCATGCTCATTAATCTAGCAAATTTTTTCACGAATGGTTCCTTTTTGTAAGATTCTACCGAAATTTGCCTTGACAAATAGACAACGATTGGCTTAAAATGGCTAAAATTCCTATATTTGGCGGGCACACCTGCCCGGGTGGTGGAATGGTAGACACTGGGGACTTAAAATCCCTTGGGGGCAACCTCGTGCGGGTTCAAGTCCCGCCCCGGGCATTAACCTTTGGGAATACCATGATCGAATTTTACCCGAACAGCATCTACTACCCCCGCGAAGCCGTCGAAGAAAAGCTCGCGAAGGGCGAACTCGAACGCACCGAGAAGCACCTCATGGGCTGGACGGAACGCCACCGTGGCGAAATCTGGGACTGTGCCCGTGACGACTCGGAAAACCCCTCCGACGAAGTGCTACTCGATAACCTCCGCGCCCTGCTGCTGTGCAAGGGTAGCCTCCAGCCTGCCGCCGAAATGGGCGACATGATCCGCGAAATCACGAAGGAAGTGTGGTACCGTAATGAGGACGCCCCCGAGGCACCCGACCTGGTTGCAGCGGAATGGCGCGCGAAGTACCTGACCAAGTGGCGCGAGGCCCGCATGTTCGAGGCGTTCGTGCTCATCGAGAAGCGTACAGAACAGCTGCTGAAGATTCTGAAGGGCTAAACGCGCCGATAGGCAACCGTGCGTATGCCCGCCCTAAATTAATATACCGCGCGAAAACGGATGGGGACCCAGAGTTCGGTCTTGCCGGATTCGCTCTTCCTATACAACCAATAATATTCAATATGCCTCTGCAGGGTATCCTTGAGGCTCTCGTCCTCGGCGTTCGTATACTCGATCTCGTTGCACGTGATACGCCCGAGCGAATCAATAGTCATACGGACACCCATAATCACATCTTCTGAACCGCGGTGTTTCTTGAAGTACGGGCGTGCAAGCCAGTGCAACCCAGCGGTACGGCCCGTAAGGTACGTGACAATCTTTTCGATATCGCGACCGGCGCTGTTCTCGAGCACGAGGATGCTTTCCTCGTCGGGCATCACGACGCGCCCGGTAAAGGTCTTCGGTTCCTCGGGCGCAGGCAATTCCTCTTCTGCAGTCGGTTCCGGCGGCACAACCACCGCAAATACGTTCTTCAGGCTGGAATAAAAGAGAAGCACCGCCATGGCGGCAACTACAATAAACGAGAACAGGTAGGGGAGCAACTTGCGCATACAGCCTACTCGATGGCCTTGACGCAGAGCTGGATCGTTTTCTTGTTATTGAAATAGTTCCACGTGGGTTCGAACACGATGGATACCTTGCGCGAACCGCCCAGGAGCGGCTTGCACTTGCGCTGCCCGAAGGCGATTGCCGAGAACGGGGGGCTACCCGCCTGCGACACTTCCATCTGGAGGTGGCCTCCGCGAAGTTCCTTTACCCTATGGACGGTAACACCCTCGGCACGGAACACGGGGTACGGGAAATTCCCGCCGAACGGTTCCATCTTGTCGAAATAGTCAAGCACCGTCTTTTCAATATGATTGCGGTTCCGTTCCACGATGAGTTCGTTCAGCGCAACCACGATATCGTAGGGATGCTCCTCGCCCATATCGAGGTTCTCGCCGGTATAGCCCTGTTCCCTTGCAGAATCATCGAGGCGCGTGCGCAGTTCCGCAATCTTTTCCTCGGGGAGCGAGAAGCCCGCGGCGTTCGCATGCCCGCCCCAGCGTTCAAACAGGTCGCGGCATTTAAAGAGCGCCTTATGCCAGTTGAAACCGGGGACAGCGCGCGCACTCGCGTGCGCCATGCCCTCGTCAACCGAGAGCACCGCGGTCGGTCGGCAGAATTCCTGCGCGAGCTTTGCAGATACAATCCCGATGACGCCCACATGCCAGCCCGTGCCATCCACCACGAGCACCTTCGGGATTTCGTCGCCGTAGATTTCCTTGACGCGCTGGAGGGCCATGTCGGTAATTTCCGCTTCCTTCGCCTTGCGCTGCGCGTTCCATTCCTTCAGTTCCGCCATCAGGTCCGGGGCGTTCGCCACGTCGGTACACATGAGCAACTTGAGTGCGGGGTCCGGCTTTTCCATGCGGCCGGGAGCGTTCAGAAGCGGCGCAATCTTGTACATCACGTCGATGCCGCCGACCGCGCTCCCCGGTTTCATGAGCGAGGAATACAGCGCCTGCACTCCGGGCAGTTCGCTTTCCTGCAGCCTTGCAAGCCCGGTCTTGGTAAAGAACCTGTTCTCGGGAGTCATCTGCACGAGGTCCGCAAGTGTACCGAGGGCAACAAGGTCAAGCAACTTCTCGGGAGATTCCATCCCGAGCCGTTCGAACAGTGCGCATATGAACTTGTACGAAACGCCCACCCCGCAGAGTTCGGGATTCGGGTACATGTCCCCCTGCTGGTGCGGGTCGAGCAAAACATCGCACGGAGGGAGCGCGTCTCCCGAGGGCTGATGGTGGTCGATGACCATCACCGACATCCCGAGTTCCTTCGCGCGGGCGATTTCCAGATTCGCCGTAATGCCCGTATCCACGGTCACCAGGTTGCGCGCACCCGCATTGTACATCTCTTCCACGGCGGCAATGGAAAGTCCGTAACCGTCGCCAAACCTGTTCGGGAGCCTCCACTCCGACTCAATTCCTATCTGCGCGAAGCACCTCGAAAGGAGCGTCACCGAGGTCATGCCGTCCAGGTCGTAGTCCCCGAAAATAAAAACCTTCCCCTTCCTCTCGCGCACGTCGAGAATCCAGCGCACGGCTTCTTCCATGCCCTTCATAAGCCAGGGGGAAAGTTCAGCACCGCAGCCGTCGTCCAGAATCCGGTTTGCCGCAGATGCGGTACGGATCCCTCTGGATACGAGAAGCCTCGCGACCAGATGCGGGATATTCAGTTCCCGCGCAAGCGTCGAAGCTACGGTATCGATCATTACTTGTAACCCTCGAAAAGTTTTATGGCGAGCGACTGCAGGCACATCATGGCCGCACTGCGACGGCTCGCTATCCTTTCCATAGTTTCCTGCACGGTGGCAAGCGCCATCTCGAGTGCATCTGCATCTACCCGCGGGAACGCATCCATGTCGAGCCCAGCCATGGTATCGGGCAGGCGCACCGGCGCTCCGGACTGCCTGCGCAGAATATCGGCGATAAGGAACGAGAGTACTTCCAGGAACCCGTTCGCCTCCGCAACCTCGGTCAATTCGTTCTCTGCAAGTTGTTCAAAGAGGCTGGTGTAGTCGTTCCGGAGGCTCTTCACGACAAAGTCAGAGGCAAGACTGCAAAGCGCCTTGGCGGATTCCAGATAGAAGAACGCCTTGCCAGGAGACCCGAGCGAAAGGCCAATCACATCGCGGGAAACCTGCTCCTCGTCGGCATCGTCGCCCATTATGCGGAGCGTTTCCTCCTTCACCTCGCTATCGGTCAGGGATGGCAGGTGAATTGCGAGGCAACGGGAACGTATAGTCGCGAGCAGCCTCTCTCGCGAAGATACGGTAAGCACGAAGTACGTATCGGGCGGGACCTCCTCAAGTGTCTTGAGGAAGGCATTTGACGCAGCATCGTTCATGCGGTCCGCCTCAGCAACAATCACCACGCGGGTGCGGTCGCCCTTCATCATGAAGGTTGACTTCATGGCGCGGATGAGGTTCACCGAAATCTCGGCGCCCGCATCAAACACGTCGGTGCGGTACGGGTTCTCGACAATCTTCTCGATATAGCCCTGCTTGATATCCTGGAGCGTCTTCGCGCGGCTACCCGCCTTCACCTCTTCGGCGGACTTGGTCTGCGCCTCGGCGGCCGTAAGCGGAAACACCCAGTTGTCGGCAGCTCCCGGGTCGGCGGCCATCTTGCAGCCGAAGCAGTGCCCGCAGGGGCGCTCGAACATGTCGGTGCACTGGAGTGCCTTCGAGAGCTCCATGGCAAGCGCCTTCTTGCCTATTCCCGGCGTACCGTCTATGACGACCGCCTGCGGGAAACGGTTCTCACACAGAGCCGCCATCAGGCGGATGCGCTGGCGTTCCTGCGACGCGGGACCATTTAAGCGATACTTGATCATTTCGTCTTCAACCACTGTAGCGGATCCACCGTCTGGGTGCCTTCGCTAACTTGAAAGTACAATTTAATTCCATTTAGGCTCGCGATATCGCCCGCTTCGCCAATTTCTTCGCAATTACGCACCTCTTTGCCCTCCTGCACGCGGATGGAGCGCAAATGGCCGTACACGGAATACGTACCGCCCTCGTGCTCGATAATCACGGAGGGGCCACGCCCGTCAATTTCAGAAACCATCACGACCGTCCCTGCCGCCGCAGCACGGATGGCAGACCCGCGCTTGCCTCGGATTTCCACACCTAGGTTACGTGTGGCGATATGCAGCACCGGATGTTCCTGCAGGCCGTAGTTGCTTATAATCTCGCCTTCCAGCGGCATGCACTTCGGGCCCTTAACTGAACCTGCAATGGTCTTCTTGGGTTTCTCCACCACCTTCTTTTCTTTCTGCTTCTTCTGCTTCGCCTTCCGGGCGGCCTCGGCCTTCTTCGCTTCCTCGATTTCCTTCTTGCGCTTAGCCTCCAACTTCGCGATAAGGGCCTGCATCACCTTCTGGTTGCGCTCGAATTCTTGCAGGGCGCGCTGCTGCATCGCCTTGTCGTGCTTGAGGCTCATGAGCATCTGCTCCTGGTTGCTCATCTGGCTTACAAGTCCCTTCTCTTCCCTAGCCTTCTTCTCGCGCAGGCCGTTCAGTTCCACCAGGTGTTCCTCCGCCTCGCGCTTCTTCTCGTCGCGTTCCGTGACCATCGCCGTCAGGGTCTCCACCTGCACGCGGTCCTCGTTCAGCACGTGGTGCACCCAATACGCCTGTCGCCTCGGGCTCCCTTCGCGCGAGAGCAGCCGGTACAGGACCTCCGCCTCGCTATATCGTCCGTTCACGTAAAGCTTGCGGATACGCACCTTCATGGCTTCCTTGCGCACGTGAATCTTGTTGTCGAGGGAATCAATATCGCGCTTGAGCTGTTCCACCGCCTGCTGCACTAGCCGTTCGTTCTTCGAGAGTTCCGTGATATAGACGCGCGTCTGGTTCAGGTTCTGGTCCAACAGCGAAATCGTGTTGAGCACGCCCTTCTCTTCTGTCTCCAGGAGCACAAGTTCCTCACGCTTCTTGGCAAGGTCGGACTCGAGTTTTTTCAGGGCAGTGCGCTGTTCCTTGATCTGGGCGTCCGTCTTTTTCGGGGCCGCACCCGCAAGGCCTACAAGCAAGCAAAGAAATACGACCAGCAGACGCATGGGCTATTCCCGTTCGCTCCGTTTTGCAAGCAGGAATTCCTGGACGGTGCGGTAACTGAAATATGCAGAGACAAGCGTGACCAGGCAGACCACAAGGCCAAGGAGCACCCACAAGCCACCGATGTTTTCGCCCACAAGGGGAATCGCGCGGCCGATAGACTCGATAATGACCAGGAGGAGCGATACGGCAAGGCCGCTCCCGACAAGGCCCTGCATCATGCCCTCGAGCACGAACGGGAACTCGATAAAGAAGGGGCTTCCGCCGGCGTACTTCATGTTCTCGACCAGGAGCTTACGCGAAAGGAGCGAGAGACGCACCGAGTTGCAGATAATGAGCGAGAGCGTCACAAGCAAAAGGAGACTCAGGCACACGGGCCAGAACACCATCCTGAACTTCCATTCCGAAACGCGGGTAGCCCAGTCCACCGGAGCCTGCACTTCCTCGAAATATTCCATGCGCGAAAGGGCGGCGATAAATTCCGTCAAGTCTGCCGGATTCTGACTTCCCGGCACAAGAGTCACGCGGAAAAACGGCGGTATGGGGTTCTCGTCCACAAGGTCGAGCATTTCACCCGAAAAATGCCTGCGGAAATCGGCCAGCGCAGAATCGGCGCTCACGAACTCGACGCTATCTACTCCCCTAACGTGTTCCAGCCTCTGCCTTACCACCTGTACGGAATCCTCGCTCACCGTCTCGGGCAGGAATGCCTCGACCGTATAGAGGGAACTCTCGACAGAAAGCACGCGGAAAACGCCCCCGAGTACGGTAAGGGATGCCGCCAGAAGAAGCGAGCACAGGAAAATGGTCAGAAGCGACGGCAAAATAACCGTGCGATGCTGCTTCCACCCACGAAAAGATTCCGATATTAAGTACCCGAGTTGTCCGAACACGCGTTGAATATAACTAAATTTTCAATGCTTCACGGGGCATCTATGAAACATATCGCATTAAAGATTACAGCGTTCATCTTCGGAATCGCACTATGGCTTTACGTAGTGTCGCTCAACACGTTCAAGGTTGACCTAGATATTCCCGTGCGCCTCGTCAAGCTCCCCGAAATGCTCGCTATCGCCTCAAAGCCCCCTCACACCATGCGCATCACCCTAGAAGGCGCCCCGTTTGACCTCATGCGTCTGCGTTCCAAGGTCATGCAAGGCGATACGACCGCGGCAGCCATCATCGTCGACCTCCAGGATGCAGAACTCGGGGCAACGCGCAAACCTATCGGCGAAAAGAACTTTTCCGCCCCCGGTTTTTCGAACATCAAATTCATCGAGCCCGACAACCAGCTCATATTCATAGACCTTGACCTCGACACGCGAATCGAACGCAATGTGCCCGTGCATTCCATAGTTACGTTCGATGCGGCAACGGGCTACCTGCTCACCGACGAGCCCAAGCTTGACCCCGACTTCATCACCGTCTCCGGCGCAAGGAACGTCATCACGAGAATCATTGAAATTCCGACAGATTCCCTGTCTTTCAATGATCTCATACATGACACGACATATTCCATCCCACTCAATTTTGAGCAGTTCCCCGCCCATGTTTCTCCGGGTGACTCACTCATAAAGATTTCCGTGAACATCCAGAAAATTGGCAAGAAGTTCTACCGCGATATTCCGGTGCAACTCATCGGCATGTACGACCACGAGTCCTACAAGCTAAACCCGCCTAGCGTCTCCGTCGAGATTACCGGTGGCGAAGGCACGCTTGATTCCATCAACAACGAAAATATCGAACTGTTCGTGGAATTCAACAGGTTCCAGATCGAGGACGTCGACAGCCTCTCGCCGACAGTCAAGCTCCTACTCCCCTCGGGAGTAAACCGCGAGATGTCCATCAAGGCCATCCAGCTCTCGCCCGACAAGGTATCTCTGCAGGATATCAAGAAGGTTGTCGCCCCCGCAGACTCCCTGGACGAGGACGCCGAGGAGAAACTCGAATGATCTGGCTCGGAATAGAATCGAGCTGCGACGAGACCGCATGTGCCGTGTTGCAGGATGACCCGCTCAAGGTACTTTCGAACCCGCTCTACAGCCAGATAGACGAGCACGCACTCTATGGTGGCGTCGTTCCTGAAATCGCCGCACGCGCACACCTGCAGAAAATTGCCCCCATCGCGGAAGCTGCCGTGAAAGAAGCGGGCATCGCACTCAAGGACATTGACGCCATCGCGTACACCACGGGCCCGGGCCTCATGGGACCGCTCCTTGTAGGCGCAAGCTTCGCCAAGGGACTCGCCCGCGACCTGAACATCCCGGCATACGGCATAAACCACCTCGAAGGCCACCTCGCCGCCGCCTGGCTCAGCAACCCAGACATCGAGCCGCCGTTCCTCACGCTCACCGTGTCAGGCGGGCATACGGAACTCGTGATGGAAGAACCCGGATTCAAGTACACGAGCATCGGGCGCACCCGCGACGATGCCGCAGGCGAGGCTTTCGACAAGTGCGGAAAGCTTCTCGGGCTCAAGTACCCTGCAGGGGCGACCATCAGCAGACTCGGGCAAAACGGCAACCGCAAGTTCGTGGAATTCCCGCGAGCGCTCCACTCGCACGACAACTGCGAATTCTCGTTCAGCGGGCTAAAGACCGCAGTGCTGCGCTACACCGAGACGCACGACCCGGAATATATCCAGAAAAACCTGGGCGACATATGCGCAAGCCTCGAGGATGCCATCGTAGGCAGCCTCGTCGAGAAGACCATCAACGCGCTCAAGAAAACCCGCATGAAAACGCTCGTCGTCGGTGGCGGGGTAAGCGCAAATGCATGGCTACGCAACCGCCTGCAGGACTACTGCAACAGGCACGGAATCCGTTTCTGCATTCCGGACAGGAGTCTCAGCACCGATAACGGGGCGATGATTGCCGCCGCCGCCATCAGGCGCAACAGGCAAGGGCTCCTCAAGTCCATCGACGTAGTAAAACCCTGGATGCCGCTCGCACTCTAGCCCCCTACCGCCGGCATAAATTGCGATTTTCATCACAGGCACGCAGAAAAAACTTTTCTTTTATCCTAAATGATGTTATATTGTGGATATGATTTTCGGGAAACTACATAAGACGTCCGCATTTGCCGGTGCCATACTGTGTGCACTCACACTTGGCGCATTTGCCGAAGAGCCTCCCCAGGATCTTTCGAAAGGCGTGAGCGACGCCCAGATTTTCCGTCCCGAAAAGCGCGAAACGAAGGTCGAACTCGTCGATTCCAGCAAGGCGAATTCCATTCACCTGAACGTCGACATCTTCGGAAGCCTGGACGTGCAGTCCTACTACATCCTGTGGGACCGCATGGAAATCTCCGATGACCTGAAGAAGATGATGACCACCCGCGATTTCGCCCGCGACGAGTTCTTTATGCAGAACATCGACCGCGAGCAGTTCGAACAGGAGCGCATGCTGCAGCTCTTCGAAGACCGCAAGCGCGACTTCTTCGCGATATTCCCCGAAGAGGCCCTCAAGGAACTGCAGGAGCAGAAGGAAGACGAGGAATAATCCCGTCTCCACTTGAAAATGTTTTCGCCCGAAGCAAAATTTTCAGAATGGCATCTTGCGGGATTCGGCGATGCACCCGCATTCCTCTTCAATACCCTAGAAAGTACGCATAGCCTGATGAAGGCACGCGCCTCCGCAGGTATAATTACCCCCGGCACACTGCTTGTCGCCGACACGCAGACCGCGGGCCGCGGCAGGCACGAGCGCACCTGGGACTCCCCCGCCGGCAAGAACCTGTACTTCAATATCCTGATTCCGCTTGATGGAATCGCACCCGCATCCGCCCCGCAGATCACGCAAGTCGCAGCACTCACCTTCGCCGAAGTTTTCCGCGACATGCAGGAAAGTTCCAACGCGCAGGGGCTCGGCAACAGGGACATCGGGAAAGTCACCGTCAAGTGGCCGAACGACATCCTCTGCGGCAAGAGCAAGTTCTGCGGGATTCTCGCCGAATTAGTTTATATAAAAAACTCGAAATCGGGTAGCGCGCAGTCTTCATCCGCGCCGACACCCGCCATCAGCATGGGCGTAGGGATCAACGTGAATAGCGACGCCAGCGACTACGAGCATCTCGGGCGCGCCGTCACGACCCTCAAGGATATCTGCGGGCAGGCCGTCAACCGCGAGAAGTTGTTGCAGTTGCTTATCGCAAACCTGGAACGCGCCATCGGGCAGTTCCGCGCCTTCGGTATCCGCCCGTGGGTAGCCGCCTGGAAAAAGATGGACCAGTTCATCGGCGCGCGCGGCACCATAGTCGTGAACAACCATTGCACCGATGAAAACCGCGACAGCGGCGCAGGCGCCATAAAGAAAACAGGCCGCATCATCGACATGAATGCCGATGGCAGCCTGCTGTTCGAATGCGACGACGGGACGATGGAAACCGTTTATTCCGCAGATCTGGAAATCTAGAATGGTCTATAACAATACCAAACACTACCATTCCATCATTGTACTTTGCATATTCGCTCTATGCCTGTCCGGGTGCGGCTCGTTCAACCAACTGAATGTTCAGTCCGGAGAATTCGATGTCTATATTCCTCCCGTTTTTACGGGTGCTGGATATACGGTAAAAAAAGATTCTTCCGCAAAACGAATAAGCGCGCAAATAAAGATACAGAAAGAAGAAAATCTGAAACTAAACAAAATCTGGAATAAGGAAGTTTCTGGCGACGACAAAACATTACCGAAAGAAGAAGCCAACATCGCATACCGACTAAAAAACTTTCCCGTAACAGTTTCCTATGACTACATGACAAAAGGAGAATTATGGCTTGCCTCTCTTGGCACTGGTCTTGATCCATTCCCTTACTTTAGAGCTTATACAGGGCTGAACAGCAGTCATTTTGAAACCGGCATCGGTTTTCAAATTGATTTCGGGAAATATAGATACTCTCTAGAAGGAGACTGGCTACGGCACTGCGACACATTTGAAGGCGACTACGATTGCGGAGACGGGCATTTATCCGTAGACGAAAAGGCAAGGTTCTCCTTTACAGCCGTTCTTGGCGCTTATGTAGGCTTCATAATTACAAAGGAACTCGCCCTAACCTACGCCCCTGCAATCTATTTCCCATGGTGGTCGATCGGAAGTTTCGACAACCACGACATCACATTCGATTTTCCCTTTATCCTTGAACAATATATGGGAGCATCTTACGTGTTGAAAAATAAATACCAGATTTCTATAGGAACCACGGTATATGTCGGTGAAAATTTCGCAGGGAAACACTGGCAGGCCAGCACTGGGGTCGGCTATCTTTTCTAGCCTATAAGTGCATTACAGTTTCCGCTTAAAATACATGCTCCCGATAAGCGACACGGCAAGCACCACGATCATTGCGGTGAGTCCCATCTCGGCAAGCGGAGTCTTGTCGCCCGCAATTCCCGACTCGATAAGAATCACGAACACGACAGCAATCACTGCACCCACGGTTCCCATCTGCTGGAACATCTTGATCTTGTCTTCGGTCGTGAACTTTCCGTCCGGCTTCTTAATAAAGGACATTGACATCCCCTCCCATGCAAATCCATACGATGAGCCCAGCCATCACGAGTACGCTTATCGCGACATTCGCCAGGAAGAAGTCGCGGTTCATGGCATCTAGGTCATCAGATTTTCTGAACAAATGAATATACAGGACGGCGGCAGACATGAGCCCAGTCACAGCCCACCAGGGGATACCCATGCTCCACACGAACCCGAATGCAACACAGAGCGCAAGCATTGCGACATGGCTCCAGAAGGCAATCTGTAGCGCACGCTTGCGGCCAAACCGCGCAGGCACCGAATGGAGTCCCATCTGGCGGTCAATCTCCTCGTCCTGCGTCGCATAGATAATATCGAAACCGCCCATCCAGAGCATGAGAATCACGAGCAGGAAAATCGGGAACACCGCAAACTCTCCACGAATCGCAATCCAGGCACCGAGCGGGCTCATCCCTATCGCAAAACCCAGGAACCAGTGGCATAGCCAGCTGAAGCGTTTCCAGTAGGAATAGGAAAGCAGGAGCAACCATACAGGGAGTGCGAGCATTCCCGCTAGGGGCTGCAGCAAGAACGCGAACGCGACGAACAGCACGCCATTTATGGCAAGGAAGGCGATTACAGATTTCTTGCTCAGGCGCCCTGCCGGCAGGTGGCGCTTCGCCGTGCGCGGGTTCTTCGCGTCGATATCGGCATCGGCAATGCGGTTGAAACTCATCGCGCTATTGCGGGCCGTCACCATGCAGCCGACAATCAGCAGCACAATGCGGGCAGTCTCCGCCGCAGACATATCGCGGAATCCGTTCGCAGCCACCCACATGGAGCCAAGCGCAAACGGCATCGCGAAAAGCGAGTGGCTAAAGCGCACCATGTGCCCGAATTCCAGAATCTTCTTTAGCATACAGGCCCTCCGAGCGCACTCTCCGGCCCGCAATCCACACCATTGTCACCTTTCCACGGTTTAACAATCTCGGCACAATCCTCCACCGAAACCGCGCCCAAGTGTTTCAGGACCTTCGCGACAACAGTATCCACGAGTTCCTCGATGCTTGCAGGCTTGCTATAGAACTGCGGGGAGGCAGGAATCACCACAGCGCCCGCCCGCGTCACGCGCGCCATATTCTCGATATGAATCAAGTTGTAGGGCATCTCACGGGGGACAATCACCAGGGAGCGGCGTTCCTTGAGGCATACATCCGCAGTACGCACCAGCAGGTTGTCCGAGGTACCTGCCGCGATACGCCCGAGCGTACCCATGGAGCACGGCACCACCGCCATGCCCGCATAGTCGGCAGACCCGCTCGCACATTCCGCAAAAAAGTCATCCACGTCATAGACCTTGTCGGCAAAATCGTAAAGTGATTCCTGGCCCTCGAACTTGACGACATCGCGACCCGGAGACGTCACCACGAGCGAAACAGAATGCCCGAATTTCTTCAGGTACATCGCTGTGCGAGTAGCATAGATTGCCCCGCTCGCACCCGTCACCCCGAGAACGTAGCGGCTCATTTACGCCTCCTGAGCATCACGCGGTACGCCACCCCGAAAAAGCAGGGCTTCACGTGAACAAGTTCAAACCCGTTCTTTTCCGCTAGTGCAACAAAGTCCGCTACCGGCAAAAAGCGCAGAATGGAATTCACCAGGTACTCGTAGGCATCGCGCTTGCTGAAAAACGCCCCCAGCACGGGAATAAACAGCGGGGCAAGAACCTTGTAGAAAAACTTGTTAAAGACATTCCGCGGGGAGAAAAATTCCAGCACCTGCAAATAGCCGTTCTCACTAAGCACGCGCGCGGATTCCTTCAGGCCGCCCTCGGCGTCAGGCAGGTTGCGCATCCCGAATCCGTTCAGTATGACATCAAACGCTCCATCCGCAAACGGCATCTTCATCGCATCGAGCTGCACCGGTGCCGCGGTCGTCTTCTTGCCTGCGGCACCCTTCAGCATGCCATAGGAAAAATCGCCCAGAATGGCAACATCCTGCACGCCGTTAAACTTCTCATACGTTACCGCAAAGTCACCCGTACCCCCGCACAAGTCCAGCAGGCGTTTACCTGGGCGCAACTTACGCAACTCGCGGCAGCAGCTGCGACGCCACAGGATATCCTGGCCACAACTCAAGAAGTGGTTCAAGAAATCGTAGCGGTTCGCGATACCGTCGAACATCTTGCGCACGGGGCTCATCATGCACCCAAATTTAGAAATATACCTCACGCAGGCCCAAACCTACAAAAGAAAAGCGCGGACATAAATGCCCGCGCAAATCCTTTCGATATATTCAGTATTACTTGAAGTTCGCCGTAATCGACAAGCCTTCGGTAATCGTCGCACGGCATGTTTCCGGCTTGCCTTCCACGGCGGTGCATCCCGTCCATCCGGTAAACACGGAGCCACCCGAAGCAACAGCCGTCAATTCCATCTCGACGCCGCTGAAGAACTTGCCCTTATAGTTGGTGGAGGTAGCCGTGCTACCCGGGAGTTTCATCCCTTCCATCAGCACCATACCGTTGTTCGAGGAAATCGTCACATTAGCAGAACCACCCAAGCCTTCAAATTCAGCCTTGTACTGATCCTCGATTTCGCGGTCGCGGTCACGAGCCCACTCTGTAATATTCTCGTTCGAAACCGTGAAGGAACCATAGCCACGTTCCTTCTGGCCATTCGTTGCAAGATCCCTTTCAGACTCAGCCCTGTCTATCGAGGCTTCCATTTTCGCACGGACCTTTTCAATGTTCGTTGCATTCAGGTAATTTTCCAACATGACTGAAGAATGGTTGATGAACAGGCGCTTAAAGTCCGGGTTCTTGATGAGGCGCGTGTAAAGCACGTGGAAGCAATGAGCCTTCTCGCCCGTAAAGGCCGATTCGCTACTCGTATAGCACTTTCCGCTAGTACGGCCACCCTGCTTGACCCACTTAAACATATTCGTGCTCTCACTGAAGCCATCTACGCCCCACTTCCAGTCAAAGCCATGGTCCAAGTCATAAACCATGAACTTCCACGGAGTTTCCGGACTGCGCCATGCGCGCACGTTGTTGTTGGGCCAGTCACCATTGTGGACATACATTTCGGCAATCATGTAATCTGCAAAGTTACCCACATCCATCAATTCCTTGATGTGATCATAGGCGGGGTTAGCCTCGCCACTGAAATCATTTGCAGCGGCATATTCCAGCATTGCAACGTAGTCGGTAATAGTACCGTTGCTAGCCGTAATTTCCTCACCCAGGTGCTTGATAAAATTGACAGAGGCGGCATCGATGCCATAGTTCGACTCAACATAGTTCTTGTTGAAGCGCTCACGCATATCGTGAATGCCACGGTATTCACCATTGTAGAACACCACTACCTGGCGGCTACGCTGGTAATCAACGCCGCTTCCTTCAAGGATAGCGCCACCAAGAGCATCTGCAAAGTAGTCACTCACGAAGCGGTTACCATTGTTGCGCAGGTTAAACGCCTTGTACTTGTCATTTTCGCTCTTGCGGGTATCAAACAGCGAATAGTGCAGCCAGCCATCCTGGTATTCTTCACGCATTACGATAGCAACGGATTTCTTGCGCTCCATGCGGCTCCAGCCACCCATCAAGGAAATACCGGCTTCGATGTCCCAGGCGCTTCCTGAAGAATTGCTTCCCTTTTCGAAGTATTCCACATGCACCGGGAGCTCACCGGAATCATTCGGGTAGGATTCGTTCGGAGCGTACATCTGGTCATGATCCATATCAGGTTCACCACCATTTGTTTTCTTGTAATACTTCACAAAGAAGCTCGGATCGACACTCACGGCAACCACGGGCATGTTCACCGATTCACCGATAAAGAATGTCTTCGTGACGACCTGCGTAGTGAGCGCTCCGTCCTTGAAGGCGGAACAGCGGAGCGGCATGCTCTTGGAAATGTTGATCGGGCTATTGAACTCCTGCGAAGACTTGGTCGGGACAGAGCCATCCTGCGTGCAGCGCAGCGTAACTCCGGACGGCAGTGACGGCGGATTAATCGTCACCGGCTCGTTGTAGAAGCCGCCCTTGATCTGGCTCAGGTCGAGTGTCGGGGCGAGGCCATCGTAAGCCGTCGACTGGGTGTTGGGAGCCTCGGGAGTCGGCTTGTCGAAATATTTCCAGATACCGCCATCGGTAATACCCCAGCTCACGTCACCCGTAGTGATTTCGGGGAACATGACAGAGTCACGAATGGCGTAAGTAGCGTCAATCAGGTAAACCGTTCCACCAGCCTTGTCCATTTTCCAGTTGGTATGGGTACGGAGGTGGTTATTGCCATTGTCCGAGCCCTTGACCTCGGGAATATCCTTCCTGTCACAGAACACGATGCGGAAGGATTTCGCTGCGATAAGTTCGTCGCCGAACACCCACTTGCGAGGCTTCTCGAGGTTTTCGACAAGCGCATAGCCCTGAAGGTTAGCCGCCTGGTCGCCTGCGTTATAAATTTCGACCCAGGCAGGATCATTGCCATCTTCATCCAGCCAGGAAAGGTTCAGCGGAGAAATCTCGGTAATGCGGAGAGCCGAGTTGCCAAACCAGTGGACAGTCGTATCTGCAGGCTTGTAAATCGTATCCTTGACGATTATCGTATCGCCCGTCTCCGGATCGACTATACGGTGTTCCACAACGGAGGCGGAATCACTCGAAGAACCCGGATTATCCGGACCGGACTGCTGGGAACCACTAGAACCCGGAACTTCAGAACCGGATACAGGCGGGACGACCGGATTGTCGTCGCTTTCATCAGAAGAGCAGGCCCACAGGCCAAGAAGGAGCGAACTGACGGCAAGAAGAGTCCTAATCTGGAATGTCTTTCGCATATACAAGCCTATAAAAGAAGTTAACGGCCGCGGAGCAAAACACCGCGCACACCCTTTCGTACATCCTACCCTAAATTTAGAAGAATATTCAGGAAAATCAAAATTTTTTCGGTAATATTCTATTTACCCTTGACAAATATCACGTATTCTTCTATCTTTGGCTTACCAAATGGTTCTGTAGCTCAGTTGGTAGAGCAGTGGACTGAAAATCCGCGTGTCGTTGGTTCAACTCCAATCGGAACCACGAAGGCCCCCGACCCAAGGTCGGGGGTTTTCTTTTTTGTCAAAAAACACCAAAAAACAAAAAAACGGGGCCCATTGTCCCGGGTCCCGTAAATTTTTTGCAATACAAGCGCGAACTATCCTAAACAGCCGCGGCCTCGAACTTCGCGCGCGCCTGCCTAAAGCACTCAAAGACATCATCCCAGTGCTCGACAAGCACGTCGATGAGTTCCGGCTGGAACTGGAGCCCACGCTGCTTGATGAATTCTTCCTTGACCTTCTCCTCGGGCCATGCGGGCTTGTAGCACCTCGGGCTCGAGAGAGCGTCCAGCACGTCGGCCACGGCGCAAATACGGCCTGCAAGGGGGATTTCCTCGCCCTTGAGTCCACGCGGGTAGCCCTTGCCATCCCAGCGCTCGTGATGCGAACCTGCGAGGGATGCAGCAAAGCGCAGGAGTTCGCGCTTCGACTTCATGAGGGTCTCCTCGCCCTTGATGGCGTGGGACTTCATCACCTCATATTCCTCGTCGGTAAACCTACCGGGCTTGTTCAGGATGGCGTCAGGAATGGCGACCTTCCCCAGGTCGTGCATCGGGGCAGCGAGCCTGATGCGGTCTGCCTCTTCCTGCGACAATCCGACATACTGCGCCAGCTTGTAAGAGATCTCGGCCACGCGCTGAATGTGGTCACCCGTCTCGCGGCTCCTAGATTCGGAAACATCGCCCAAAATGTGGATCAGTTCTTCCTGCGTCGCCTCGAGTTCGTCCTTGGAGTCTTCAACCTCCGAGGTCAGTCGGGCGGATTCAACAGTCTTTGCGGAGTACACTGCAGTAAGCGAGAGGCGCTCCAGATCCTGGTTAGAGAAAACCTTCTCCTCGCCCTGCTTGTTTATCGCCTGGAATACCCCCATCACCTTTCCCTGCGAATCGAACAGGGGCACAGTCATCACGGACGTCGTGCGGTAATGGGTCTTCTCGTCGCTACGGTGGTCGAACCTCGGGTCAAGGTAGGCATCGGGAATGAGCAACGGTTGCCCGTTCGTCACGGACCAGCCCACGAAGCCTGCCGCGATCGGAATGCGAAGCTCGCTCACCCCATGAGCGACCTTCGTCCACAGTTCCCCATGTTCCTCGTCGGTAAGCCACAGGGAGCAGCGGTCCGCCTGGACAAGGGAACGACCCATGTCGGCCATAAGCACGAGCAGGTTGTCCATCTTCCTTTCCGCAGCGATTTTCGGCATGTAGGAGAACAGGAGGTCAAGGACCCGCTTGTTCTCCACCACAGTATTTTCTGCTATTGTCTCCATATTGAAAAATTTAGTTAATATTCATTCGCGCCGCAGACAATCACCTAAATTCCATTGACGAAATGGCGTGAGTTTTTTATTGTTGGCGTTGAATCCGGAGGAATAGGCTAATTGGTAAGTCAGCGGTCTTGAAAACCGCCGCCGTAAGGCTTGGGGGTTCGAGTCCCTCTTCCTCCGCTAAAGGCTCCCTCACGGAGCCTTTTTTGTTGCGGTCCACTCAGCATCCCACTCCTTCGAGCAGTCTGCCACAAAGTCCATCGTCGCAGAGACAGGCTCGTCGTAAAGGAGCGTACACACCTTCGTATCGAGTACCGTTCCGCGTCGCAAGGCATGCATGCACGCCCCCGTGGTCGCCCCGGTCGTGTAAACATCGTCCACCACAAATACAGTCCCCCGCGAAGGCATGTTTTTTGGAAGATTCGGTTCAAAGGCGCCGGCCACATTGTACCCGCGTTCCTCGCGCGAGAGCTTGGTCTGCGACACCCTGAAACTCGTACGCGAGAGCCAGTTGCATACCCGGCCACCCGTGCAGGTGGCAAGCGCTGCAGCAATCTTCTGCGCCTGGTTGTAGCCACGCTCCCTGTACCTCGAACTGTACAGGGGTACCGGCACAAAGTAGAACGGCCTTGCAAGCATCGCCATCGTCTGCGCAATCTCGCCCTCCTTTACTGCCGCAGAACGCCTTACCAGGTAAGACGCCATTCCCGAAAGCCCCCTGTACTTGAGCGAATGTACGAGCCTCCGCGTAAGCGGGCGCATGGGGAACATGCACATGGTGTCTGCTGTCGGGAACGAATACGCGAGCGACTCGCGCAGAAGTTCTTCCCTACAGGCTGGGCATAGCCACGGGTCCAACTGTTCGGAAGCCTGGCCGCAGCCGAGGCATTCCATACCGAAAAGAAAGTTTGTACAACGACGGATAATTTCCATAATGAAACCGCCCTCCTATACCTATAAACGGTTTCAAACGGAAAATGAGCCAAAACGC
>JAEEGJ010009046.1_pt1 | contig 26982 bp, 19 predicted proteins | sample 8958761 | NCBI WGS metagenome assembly JAEEGJ01 (sample SAMN16246546, study PRJNA631951) | gut metagenome | biome: gut microbiome; feature: rumen; material: RS-attached | host: Bos | place: Iran: Karaj | collected 2018-10 | reverse complement strand
CTTCCACCGAGCCCGGCACGGTGGTGCTTAACGGCATGAGCAACTCCGCCCGAAGCGGGAAGTTCGCCAATGCCGGGGTTGTGGTTCAGATCGAGCCGGAGGACGTTCCGGGCGATTCGGCGTTCCGCCTGATGGATTTCCAGCATTCGGTGGAGAAGAAGATGTATGATTTCTGCGCTGCGAACGGTGCTGAGAACCCGATAGCGGCTCCGGCCCAGCGCATGGAGGATTTCTGCCTTGGGAAGATAAGCAAGAAGATGCCGGAGACCACTTATCATCCAGGCGTGGTTTCCGCGCCTCTTCACGAGTTGCTGCCGCCGATGATAGCGGACAGGCTCCGGAAGGTTTTCCCGCGGGTGAAGATCCGCAACTATTTTAACAATGCCGCGCTGCTACTGGGTGTCGAGTCCCGGACTTCGTCTCCTGTGCGCATTCCCCGCGATCCGGATACTCTCGAGTACGTTTCCATGCCCGGAGTTTATCCCTGTGGCGAGGGTGCCGGGTATTCCGGTGGCATCGTTTCGTCGGCCATAGATGGTATTCGCTGTGCGGAGGCAGCTGCAAATGGCAGATAATTACCTTGAAAACAAGATGGCGGCCTTCCGCGAAGGCAAGACGGTGGTTAGGCGTCCTGCAGTTTCCGTAGAGGGATTACTGGACAGGCTTTCAACTGATGCGTCGCCCGACGCATCAGTCATGCCTGTACAACTAGAAGCTGTGGTCCGGGCGGGAACCATAATAAAAGAATCGGAATCGTTCAGGTATGAGACGGACGAGAAGGAGGGGATAATACGCGTGCTGGGGCCTGCGTCGCCGAGAAGGTACCTGGTGGAGGCCGGAGAAGTCATAATGGCGATGCGCCTGAAGGCGGCCGAACTGCACCTCGGGTGCGAAGTAAAAATCCAGCCGGAATCGACCGCACCGGCAAACCCTTTGATTGCAACACTGAAACTATATAGAATAACCTATGGACAAAAGAATAGCCCTGAATCCGAATGAGGTGGTGTCTTTCCTGGAGAAAGCTCCGGAGACCTTCACCCGTGAGGATATGCTCACTTTCATCTGTGAGAAGAACATACGGATGATCGATTTCATGTATCCCGCCGAAGACGGGCGCGTGAAGACACTGAATTTTACCATTAATAATCTTGCGTACGCGGAGACCATCCTGACGGAAGGGGAGCGTGTGGACGGATCGAGCCTGTTCCCGTCTTTCATCGAGGCTGGAAACAGCGACCTGTACGTGCTTCCACGCTACCGCACTGCATTCGTGGATCCTTTCAACGAGATCCCCACCCTGTGCTTCCTCTGCAGTTTCTTCGGCAAGGACGGCGAGCCTTTCGACTGTGCCCCGCACGCGACGCTGATGAGGGCTGAGAAGGCTTTCGAGGAATCTACAGGCATGCAGTTCGAAGCGATGGGAGAACTGGAGTACTATGTGATCTGCAACGAAGATCCTCTCTTTCCGGCCACAGACCAGAAAGGATATCATGAGAGCGAGCCTTTCGCAAAACTGAATGACTTCCGCCGTGCCTGCATGGATCATGTAGCCAAGACCGGAGGCCAGATCAAATACGGCCACAGCGAGGTGGGAAACTTCACCCTGGACGGAAAGATATACGAGCAGAACGAGATAGAGTTCCTGCCCAATCCTGTCGAGACGGCTGCTGACCAGCTCCTGCTTGCGAAGTGGGTAATCCGCAACCTGGCCTACAAGTACGGGCTCGATGTGAGTTTCGCCCCGAAGATCACGACCGGCAAGGCCGGATCCGGCATGCACATACACATGCGCCTGATGAAGGATGGCCGGAACGTCACGCTGGGCCCGGACGGCAAACTTTCCGAGGAGGCGCGCCGCGCCATCGCCGGGCTCATGGACATGGCCCCGTCCATCACCGCGTTCGGAAACAAGAATCCTACCTCATATTTCCGTCTGGTTCCCCATCAGGAGGCTCCTACGAACGTGTGCTGGGGGGACTGCAACCGTTCCGCACTTGTGCGCGTGCCCCTTGGCTGGAGTTCCGGCACGGACATGTGCTCCAAGGCCAATCCGCTTGAGCAGCAGGCGGATCACGACATTACCGCGAAGCAGACTTTCGAGATGCGCAGTCCCGACTGCTCCGCGGATATCTATCAGCTGATGGCCGGTCTTTGCGTGGCTGCCAGGAAGGGACTTGAAATGCCCCGTGAGGAGGCTCTCCGAATCGCGGAAGAGAAGTACGTGGACATGGACATCCACAAGAGAGAGAATGCCGCACGTCTTGCAACCCTGGAGCAACTTCCAACATGCTGCATGGAGAGCGCCGACTGCCTTGAGAAGGTGCGTTCGGTCTATGAGGATGCGGACGTGTTCCGTCCGCGCATGATCGACGGTATCATCAAGGCACTGCGCTCATATCACGACGAGTCCCTGCATGGTGAGGCCCGCGGCGACACCAAGCTGATGCGCAGGCTTGTGGCACAGTATTTCTACTGCGGATAGTGAATAATAGAAAAAATGACTATATTTGCATCCCCGTTCCCAGTGGACGGTACGCCACTTTAGCTCAGCGGTAGAGCAGCGCATTCGTAACGCGCAGGTCGGGAGTTCAAATCTGCCAAGTGGCTCTTGAAAAGGGAGGTTCAGGCCTCCCTTTTTTCTTTGGTCCTGCCGGCCAGGCTGACAAGGAAGGAGCCCAGCGCGCCAGCGCAGATTGAGCCTGTCAGCACGGCAATCTTGCCCATGTCCCGCATTGCGTGAACCATTTCCTGGTCGCCGAATGAAAGGGTATCCACGAAGATCGACATGGTGAAGCCTATGCCACCCAGGCATGCTACTGCAAAGAACATGGGCCAGGAGGCCTTGGCGGGCATTTCTCCGACCTTGCATTTGATTGCAATCCAACTGAACAGGGTGATTCCGACAGGCTTGCCGAGCAACAGGCCAAGGAAAATGCCCATGCTTACGCTGCCAAGAACTTCATTGAAGTTGAACATATTGAAGTAGCTCAGGTCTACTATCTCGACCCCGGCATTTGCCAGTGCGAACAGCGGCATTATCAGGAAATTGACCCATGGCGAAAGGGCTACCTCGAGGCGGTATGTCATGTCCATCGACCCCTTTCCAATCTTGCCGAGTTTCTTGAGGCAGTGCCTCTGGGGGCCGTTCGGGAAGGTGTTGGATGGCACGTCTGCAAACTCCTGGAAGCGCCGGGTGTATTTCAGCCACCTGTGTTCGAACTGGGACTTATTGTATCGGGGAGTGGAAGGGATAAGGAAGGCCATGACCACTCCGGACATGGTTGCGTGTATGCCGGAATAATAGAACAGCACCCAGACTACCAGAGCAAACAGCAGATATGGGAACACGTGCTTTTCTCCCAGTTTTCTGAGAAGGAAGATGAACACGACTACCAGCAGAGCTATTCCCAGCAGATTGAGGCGGATGGCTCCGCCATAGAACAGGGCCACGACCAGTATAGCTATCAGGTCGTCCGCGATGGCCAGCGCGGTGAGGAATACTTTAAGCGATACGGGTACCCTTTCTCCAAGGACGGACAGAATGCAAACTGCGAAGGCGATGTCCGTGGCTGTGGGAATGCCCCATCCGGAAGCAGCTGCAGTGCCGTGATTCACCAATGTATAGATGAGCGCCGGGGCGACAACTCCTCCGAATGCGGCAATTACGGGCAGAAGGGCCTTTCTTGGAGAAGACAATTCTCCATAGGCGATTTCCCGTCGTATTTCAAGTCCTACGGTAAAGAAGAAAACCATCATCAACACGTCGTTGATGAGCCTTTCGACCGTCAGGTCCCGGGGGATATAAAGGTTCAGCGCCCCGTCCGGACTGGCTATGTGGAGGGTGAATGCGGTATGCAGGAAATCATTGTAAAATACCTTCGTGAAAGGAAGGTTTGCGAGCAGCATCGCCACAACCACGCAGGCCAGAAGGATAACTCCCTGTGCCCATGGCTGTTTGCTGAAACGGCGGCTGCGTATGTCAAAGTTGCGTATACCCTTGTTCCAGGTATATATTGGTATGAGTCTCACGACTTGAACTTATCTTTGAGTCTTTCCAGTTTAAATTGCTTTTCCAACTTGGCGAACTGCGCCTTGGTGTCCAGGGTGAAGTTAGCATCCTGTACCCATGAATAGTATGCGGGCTCGGCCTTCCAGACTTCGCGGGCAGTCTTGCCCTTATGCTTGCCGAAATTGATGTAGACCTCGCCGTCGTCCCCGAGAATCAGGTGTCCGGAAAAGTCTACGTATTTCTTGCCCACGAAGGCCGCAAGCGACTGAACGTCATTCTTCAGTACCTGCTCGCGGTACTTGTCGGGTTCCTTATAACGGTCCAACTGGGCTTTGAGCACCTCGAAGGTGGCCAGCGTGTCGGCTTCTGCCGCATGGGCGTTCTCGAAATCCTCGCCTCCGCAGTAGAAGCGGTAGGCGGCACGGAGGTTCCTGGGCTCCATGGCGTGGAAGATGTTCTGCACGTCCACCATGAGAGGCTCGTGCAGGTTTACTGTCTCCACTTTCGCAAGCAGGGCTCTGGCATCCTCCTTCTTGGCGGCCGGGGTGGAAACGGATGAAATCCTGAGCTGGCAATACTGTTTCACGCGCTCGAATTCCTCGGCCAGCATGGGAAGGTCGAATTTGGCGGAGTTGAATCCGGCAAGGTCGCTCCCTTTCAGCCAATCGGCTATCTCACCGGCTACGCTGATGAAAAGCGGGCAGTCCTTCAGGTCTTCGTCGTGAACGCCGTTGACCTTGGAGGCATCTTCGCTTATGTGGCGCTGGCAGTTGTTCTCGTAGTCCCACGGACGGATCTTCCATGTCTTTACTTCCGGATCAGGATTGCCGGGAAAGACCTTGACAAAACTCAGTTCTATGATCGAGTCCGAAGGAATACTGAGCCCCGTGCTTTCTATGTCGAAGAAAATCAGGGGCCGTGTAAGGTTCAGATCCATAATCAGTTGATTCTAGGAAACCATGATCGGCATCAGGATGCCGCAGATCTTCTCGTTTTCGGCTTCTTCTTCGGAAGGAACTATCAGGGCCGCCCGGCGTGCATCTGCGAACTTGAGAACTACCGTCTCGCAGCTCATGTTGCCGAGAATCTCGATGAGGAAGGATGACTTGAATCCGATTACGAGATCGGCTCCGCTGTAGTCGCATTCGAGCTTTTCATATGCTTCGGTGGCAAAGCCGAGGTCCTGAGCTGTGATTTCCAGCTGGCCGGGCTTGAGTTCGAACTTGATATGGTTCGAAGCCTTGTTGGCGCAGACGGCCACGCGGCGCACGGTGTTCAGGAGCTGGGCCCTGTCGATGCGGAGCACGTTGGCGTTGTTCTGGGGGATGACGTCGCGGTAGCGGGGATACTTGCCCACCACAAGGCGGCATACCATCAGGGTTTCGCCGAAGGTGAACACTGCGGTGGCATTGTCGAAGGTGACGGTGACGTCTCCGGCTTCCTTGTCTACGATGGCCTTCAGTACGCCCGCGGGCTTCTTGTGAAGGATGAAGGATGCGACGGCCTCGGACTTTACGTCGTCGGTGGTGTAGCAGATGAGCTTGTGGGAGTCGGATGCCACGAGGGTGGTGGCCTCGGGGGCGATGTCGAAGAAGATACCGTTCATCGCGGGACGCATCTCATCGTCAGCCGTGGCGTAGATGGTGCTGCTGATGCCGTCTACCAGGTTCGCTGCGGGGATGGTGATCGAGATGGCTTCCGCACCTGCGCCTTTGATTTCGGGGAAATCTTCGGCAGGGAAGAACGGAAGGGCGGAATTACCGTTGGACCATACGCACTCGAAGGACGAATCCGAAGTGGTGTGGATGTTCACCGGCTGGTCCGGCAGTGCCTTGAAGAGGTCGATCATCTGGCGTGCGGGCACGGCGATGTTGCCTTCTTCCTTTACATTCTCCACGGGTACGGTCGTACGCAGCGTGAGCTCCTGGTCGGAAGCGGTGATCTCGAGTTTGTTCCCTTTGACTACGAAAAGGAAGTTCTCCAGGATGGTCAGGGTTGTCTTTGCGGGGATGGCCTTGGAAACATCAACCAGGGCTTTGAGCAATTCGGCACTTGAAACGTTGAATTCCATATATCTTCTCTTTTTACTTACCTATTTTATCCCTCGCGCGAGGGTATCTGCAAATATAGGAATTAATGATGAATAATTTGGCATATCTTTTGATTTTTTAAGTTTCCGTCAAAAGACAATAAAAACAAAAGATATGAACAAGAATATGCTAACGATTATCGCATCCGTACTTTTGAGCGGGCTGACAGCATTCGGCATCGTCAAGGCCAACCAGCCCGATACCCAGACAGCATCGACACAGACGTCCTATTCCATTGACGGTTCGGCATACCGCACTGTCAATCTGTCACAGGACAACTATCCCGACTTCACCTATGCCGCCGAGTCGGCGGTCGATGCGGTGGTCTTCGTGAAAGTCACCATCAAGACCACGCAGCAGTACAATATAGACCCGTTCTTCCGCTTCTTCTTCGGAGACCAGTTCCCGCAGGCGCAGGAACGCGAGCAGCAGGGGAGCGGATCCGGCGTAATAATCCGCCAGGACGGCTACATAGTGACCAATAACCACGTGGTGCAGGGAGCGAGCAAGATAGAAGTGACGATGAACAACAACAAGACCTACGAGGCCAAGGTAATCGGCACCGATCCTGCGACCGACGTGGCTCTGATCAAGATAGACGCTGAAGGCCTGCCCATCGTTCCCATCGGCGATTCGGACAAACTCCGTCTCGGCGAATGGGTGCTTGCAATAGGTTCTCCTCTCGGAGAGCAGCTTCGCGGCACCATCACCGCCGGCATAGTAAGCGCGAAAGGCCGTTCCATGCCCAACATGACGGGTGAATTCAAGATCGAATCCTTCATCCAGACCGACGCGGCAGTCAACCCCGGAAACTCCGGAGGAGCGCTTGTGAACAAGGCCGGCGAACTGGTGGGCATCAACACTGCGATCGTGTCCCAGACGGGCGCCTATTCGGGTTATTCCTTCGCGGTTCCCTCCAACATCGTGAAGAAGATCGTCGGTGACCTGATCGACTTCGGATCCGTGAAGCGTGCGAAACTCGGAGTTTCAATGAGCCCTGTTACGCAGGAAATTGCAGATAAAATGAAACTTTCTTCGTTGGACGGCGTATATATTAACGAGGTTTTGAAAGGCGGAGCCGCCGACAAGGCCGGAGTCAAGGAAGGAGACATCCTGCTTTCAATAGATTCCACGGTCATCAAGTCGCCGGCAGCGCTTCAGGAAAAGGTCAACAGTTTCCACCCCGACGACAAGGCTGTCCTAAAGATTGTCCGCGACGGCAAGGTTAAGGAACTCCCCGTGACTTTCCAGGGCACGGAGCAGATTACCGGCACCGTCAATGACGATGGGCAAACCGCTTTCTACGGCGGTGCGCTCAAAGAAGCGGACAAGGACAAGCTCGCCAAGTTCGGGCTCAAGAAGGGAGTTGAGATCGTCTCGGCCGGAAACGGCGCGCTCGGCAAGGCGGGAGCCACCGACGGCACGATCATCCTCTATGTGAACGACCAGCCTGTTTCCAAGCCTCGGGATGTGATAGATATCGCGTACCGCAGCAAGAGGGCCGTCTACATCGAAGGCGTCGATGCCACAGGAAAGTCCGTCTACTTCGGCTTCGCGAAAGACGAATAAGAGTAAATGAGACAATTAAAGATTACAAAATCGATCACCAACCGCGAGAGTGCCTCGCTGGACAAGTATCTCCAGGAAATCGGCCGCGAAGAGTTGGTATCGCCGGAAGAGGAAGTAGAACTGGCACAGCGCATCCGCAAGGGTGACCAGGTAGCATTGGAAAAACTCACGAGGGCTAATCTCCGATTCGTGGTATCTGTTGCGAAACAGTATCAGAATCAGGGACTTAGCCTTCCTGATTTGATTAACGAAGGGAATTTGGGCCTCATCAAGGCCGCCGAGAAATTCGACGAAACCCGCGGTTTCAAATTCATCTCCTACGCAGTGTGGTGGATCCGCCAGAGCATACTCCAGGCCCTGGCCGAGCAGTCCCGCATCGTGCGCCTGCCTCTGAACCAGGTGGGGTCGCTCAACAAGATAAACAAGGCCCTGAGCAAGTTCGAGCAGGAGCATGAACGCCAGCCTTCCCCCGATGAACTGTCGGAGATGATAGACATCCCTACCGACAAGATAGCGGATACCCTCCGCGTCAGCGGCCGTCACGTGAGCGTGGATGCCCCCTTCGTCGAAGGCGAAGACAACAGCCTGCTGGACGTGCTGCCCAACGACGACAGCCCGATGGCGGACAAGGGCCTCACGAACGAGAGCCTCAGCATCGAGATCGAGCGCGCCCTTCAGATCCTTACCGGACGTGAACGCGAGATCATCAAGAGTTTCTTCGGCATAGGCTGCCAGGAAATGACTCTGGAAGAGATCGGCGAGCGTCTCGACCTTACGCGTGAGCGTGTGCGTCAAATCAAGGAAAAGGCCATACGCAAGCTCAAGAAGCCTTCAGCCAGCAAATTGCTTAAATCTTATCTGGGATAAAGAATGACCCCTGAACAGTTTATCTCCGCAAAGGCCGCCCAGGCCGTAAAGGAGCTTTATGGAGCCGAGGTCGACGCTGCAGCCCTTCAGGTGCAGGTGACCCGCAAGGAATTCGAGGGAGACTACACGCTTGTAGTCTTTCCTCTTTTAAGGATATCCCACGCCGCGCCCGATGCAACCGGTTCCGCCATCGGCGAATGGCTCGTCGGGCACTGCCCCGAGATCAGCGCATTCAACAGCGTGAAGGGCTTCCTGAATCTCAGCCTCAGCAATCTCTACTGGCGCGAGGCGCTGGAAGGAATCGTCTCCGCAGGGGAGGATTATTTCAGCCTTCCAGCCACCGGGAAGAAGATAATGGTGGAGTTTTCATCTCCAAATACCAACAAGCCCCTCCATCTCGGGCACATCCGCAACAACTTGCTGGGTGATTCGGTGAGCCGCCTGCTTTCCGCAGCCGGCAACGATGTCATCAAGGCCACGCTGGTGAACGACCGCGGCGTGCATATCTGCAAGAGCATGTATGCATGGCAGGAGCGCTTCGACGGCGCAACCCCGGAAAGCACCGGCAAGAAGGGCGACCATCTTGTGGGAGACTGCTACGTAGAGTTCTCCAAGATGGAGAAGGAGGATCCTTCCGTGATCGACAAGGTCCACGAGATGCTGGTCAAGTGGGAGCAGGGAGATCCCGAAGTGAGGGCTCTCTGGGAGAAGATGAACGGATGGGTGTTCGACGGGTTCGACGAGACTTACCGTGCCCTTGGCATCAGCTTCGACAGGACATACTTCGAGCACGATACTTATCTGCTCGGCAAGGAATTGGTGCAGAAAGGACTCGAGAAGGGAGTTTTCGTGCAGGATCCCGACGGCAGCGTGTGGTGCGACCTCACCGCCGACGGCCTCGACCGCAAGCTCCTGCTCCGTTCCGACGGCACCTCGGTCTATATGACCCAGGACCTTGGGACCGCCGAGCGCCGTTTCGCCGAATACAATCTCGACAGCCACGTGTACGTGGTCGGAGACGAGCAGAACTACCACTTCCAGGTGCTCAAGCTCGTGCTTGCCAAGCTGGGTTTCGACTGGGCGGAGCGTATCTACCATCTCTCCTACGGAATGGTGGAACTGCCCGAAGGCAAGATGAAGTCCCGCGAAGGCACCGTCGTGGATGCCGACGACCTTATCGAAGACATGTACCTCGAAGCGAAGACCACTTCGGAGGAGTCCGGCAAGCTTGACGATGTCAGCGATGAAGAGAAGGATAAACTCTATCACATGATAGGCCTGGGTGCCCTGAAGTATTTCATCCTGAAGGTGGATCCGCGCAAGAAGATGCTCTTCAATCCTAAGGAGTCCATCGACTTCAACGGCAATACCGGTCCGTTCATCCAGTATACCCATGCCCGCATCTGTTCCATACTTCGTAAAGCTGAATCCGTCTGTCAGATTCAACCTGGAGCGGAACTTTCTCCAAAGGAAATCAGGTTGGTTCAGCTGTTGAACCTGTACCGTCAGAAACTGGCGGAAGCGGCCGACGCGTTCTCTCCTGCGGTGATGGCGAACTACTCCTACGACCTTGCCAAAGAATTCAACCAGTACTATCACGAGACTCAGATACTGCGCGAGCCGGACGATAAAGTTCGGAGCATGCGCCTGGTGCTGATAAATGCTGTGGCACAGGTACTTGCGCATTCCATGGCACTGCTCGGCATAGAACTTCCTGAAAGAATGTAGTATTTGCTATTGCAAATTCAAAAAGTTTGCTCTAATATTGTAGCGGATTTAACACTATTACCTATGCCACAGGACAACAAGAAAAGACGTGTAATCAGCTACGAAAATATGTCGGACGAACTCGCGGCGGCTTTCAACGCGAAGTATCCCGGCGGTTTCAACGACTGGTTCCAGGATCTTACCAAATATACCAAGCCGGACGGTACTCCTTTTTATGCAGTGACTATCGAAATGCCGGATTCCATATGCCTTATCAAGATCAAGGTGGAAACCGATGACCTCGAAGACATAGAGCGCTGGCTTGAAGGAGAGGAGAATGCGGAGAACGAACAGGTCGCAGGGCCTTCGGCCGATGCCGACCCGGGAGCAGGTCCCCTGCCGGACGACAACATCTCCCAGTACGGAGGGGATGATGACGTGTCGGACGGCGATTAGCCGCTTATGAAGCTGCCATACATAAAGTTCAGCGAAAGCACTAAACTCCTGCTGCTCAGCCTTTTAGTGGGGCTCTGCGCAGGAGCTTCTGCTGTTGCGCTGCTCAAGGTGATAGGCTTCATTCATGGTTTGATTTCGGGCGGACACTTCCTTTTTCCGGCGCTAGGCATGCTGATCTCGCTGGTGCTCGTCCGCTATCTTGTGAAAGACAACATAGGCCATGGAGTTACCAAGGTGCTGTTGGCGGTGTCCCGGAATGAGTCCAGGATCAAGCCCCACAACATGTGGTCGTCGCTGCTTACCAGCGCAATCACCATTGGTCTTGGCGGTTCCGTGGGCGCCGAGGCTCCTATCGTATACACGGGAGCCGCTTTCGGCAGCAACATCGGCCGTGCGGCAAAACTCTCGTACAGGGGAGTGACGGTGCTGCTGGGCTGCGGTGCCGCCGGAGCAATAGCGGGTATCTTCAAGGCTCCTCTGGCCGGAGTCCTTTTCACTTTGGAGATCCTTCTTTTCAACATCTCCATGAGTTCCATAATGCCCCTGCTGATTTCTACGCTGACCGCCACGGTGGTGTCGTACGTATTCATGGGGCCTCAGTCGCCGTTTGCATGTTCGCTGGCTCCTTTCAATATGGGCAACATGCCATTCTACCTGGTGCTGGGCGTTTTCTGCGGCCTGATGTCGCAGTATTTCACGAAGTTTACCCTGTGGCTGGAAGACCGTCTGGCCCGAACGTCCCGCAGTCCCTGGCTGAGATGGGCCATATGCGGTGCCGGGCTTACCCTGCTCGTGTGGCTTTTTCCTCCTCTTTTCGGTGAAGGATATGATTCGGTGGGACACCTGCTTAACGGAGGCACTTTGACTCTGGGCAGTGACACGAATCCTCTTATGTTCCTTCTAAAGTCCCCTTGGGGCATGCCGGTGTTCCTGCTGTTCGTGCTGCTGCTGAAAGTTGTCAGCATGACGCTGACGAATTCGGGAGGCGGCGTTGGCGGGACCTTCGGCCCCACCCTTTTCGAGGGGGCGATTCTTGGATTCCTGATCGCCCGTACGGTGAATCTCTGCGGGCTTTCCCTGCCGGAGCAGAACTTCGCCCTGGTGGGTATGGCCGGACTGATGGCCGGGGTCATGCAGGCCCCGATGACGGCCATCTTCCTGATAGCCGAGATTACCGGCGGATACGATCTGCTTCTTCCCCTCATCCTCTGCGCAACGGTATCTTACGGGGTTACGCGCATCCGCGAGAAGTATTCCATATACACTAAGCGCATAGCCCAGAGCGGGGACCTGCTTACGCACGACAGCGATCTCGCGGCTCTCACCCTGATGAAGACCGCCGACTTGATACGCGACAAATACCCCCGTCTCCATGCCGACGACAGCCTGCAGGACGTGTCTTCCGTAATCTCCGGAAGCACGGCCGCCGTTTTCCCGGTGCTGGATGAAGACGGCAGGTTCGAGGGGGTGCTGGAGATGGACGACATACGCAAGCATGTCTTCGATTCCGAGCGCTTTTCGCGGCTTCGTGTGCGGGACCTCATGCATGCTCCGGTAGATTTTATCTATGAGGACGAGCGTATGGAGAGCATCATGCGCAAGTTCGAGCGCCCCGAAGTGTGGCGTCTCCCCGTGCTGACGCGCGAGGGTATCTACCTCGGTTTCATCTCACGTTCCCGGCTCCTTGCCGCCTATCGGGAAGAACTGAAGCAGATAACGGCAGAAGACTAGCATATGAAAGAAATCTATATCGACCATATTGCAGGCCTGATGGGCCTGAAGGCATGGCAGGTGGAGAACTGCGCCGACATGTTCGAGGAGGGCGACACCATCCCCTTCATCAGCCGCTACCGCAAGGAGAAGACCGGAGGGATGGACGATTCGGAGGTTGCGGAACTGAAGCACTGGGTGGACGTCTTCGCCGAGATGGAGAAGCGCAAGGAAACCGTGCTGAAGACCATTTCTGAGGCCGGGGCGCTGACGGATGAACTGCGTGGGAAGATAGAGAACTGCGTGGTTTCTTCGGAGCTCGAAGATCTGTACCTTCCTTTCCGGCCTAAGCGGCGCACTCGTGCCACCGTGGCGAAAGAGCTGGGCCTGGAGCCCCTGGCGGATGCCATGTGGAAGCTCCGCACCCGCAGCCCGCGCACGGATGCCGCAAAGTTCGTCAAGCCCGGAAAGGTGGAGGATGCTGATGCGGCCCTTGCCGGAGCGAGGGACATAATCGCGGAGCGCCTCAGCGAAACGGCGGTCATACGCGAGAACCTCCGCCAGATATTCCGTGGCCGCAGGGTGGTTTCCAAAGTGACGAAAAAGGCCGAAGGCCCCGAGGCGGACAAGTATCGCAGCTACTTCAACTGGTCTTATCCTCTCGATAAAGTGCCCTCACACAGCCTTCTGGCGATCCTCCGTGCAGAGAACGAAGGGTTCCTGAGCGTCAGCGTGGATGCCGATGCGGAGCGCTGCGACAAGAAGATATACTATGATTTCTGCCAGATGCAGGGTTATCCCGGAGGAGAACTGGGGGAGCAGATACGCGAGGCCGTCGACGACAGTTTCAAGCGCCTGCTCGAGCCCTCCATCAGTTCCGAGGTTTTGCGTGAGGCAAAGGAAAAGGCGGATATAGAAAGCATACGGGTATTCGGGGACAATCTGCGCCAGTTGCTTCTGGGGGCCCCTGTCGGGCAGAAGCGTACGATGGCCGTGGATCCCGGATTCCGCAACGGCTGCAAGGTTGCCTGCCTGGACGAGAGGGGAGGGTTGCTCTATCATACGATCATCTTCCCCCATCCTCCCCAGAACGAGAAAGTCAAGGCGCTTATGGCTGTGCAGGACATGCTGGAGAAGTACCGCATCGAGGCCGTGGCCATAGGCAACGGAACCGCCAGCCGCGAGACCTCGGAATTCTTCAGGAAAGTTGCCCTGCCGGACGGATGCAAGGTCTGGACGGTGAGCGAAGACGGCGCATCCATCTATTCCGCCTCCGAAGTCGGCAGGGAGGAGTTCCCCGATGAGGACGTCACCGTCCGGGGTGCAGTTTCCATCGGCCGGAGGCTGATGGATCCGCTGGCCGAGCTGGTGAAGATAGATCCCAAGAACCTGGGGATAGGGCAGTATCAGCATGACGTCGATCAGGCCTTGCTGAAGGAAAAGCTGGACAATACCGTCGAGGCTTGCGTGAATGCAGTAGGCGTGAACTTGAATACCGCCAGCCCGTATCTGCTCCGCTATGTTTCCGGAATAGGACCTCAGCTTGCCGCGAACATCGTTTCTTACCGTTCCGAGAACGGAGGATTCCGCTCCAGGGCCGAATTGAAGAAGGTTCCGCGCCTGGGTGCCAAGGCTTTCGAGCAGTGTGCCGGCTTCCTTAGGGTGAAGGGCGCTTCCAATCCTCTGGACGATTCGGCGGTGCATCCCGAATCCTATTTCGTGGTGGACAGGATGGCTGCAGACCTCGGAGTAAGCGTGAAGGAACTTGTTGGGAATGCGGAACTCTGCTCAAAGATACAGGCGGAGCGCTATGTGCAGGGAGAGGTCGGTCTGCCTACGGTAAACGACATTCTGAAGGAATTGGCCAAACCCGGCCTGGATCCCCGCGAGGCGGCATCTGACTTCGCTTTCGCCGATGACATACATGAGATCGAAGACCTGAAAGTCGGAATGGAACTGCCCGGCATTGTGACCAATATCACGGCTTTCGGTGCATTCGTGGACATCGGCCTTCACGAAAACGGGCTGTTGCATGTGTCGCAGCTCGGCCCTCGCGGCACCGACCCTTCCAAGGTGCTCAAACTGCATCAGCAGATACGGGTACGTGTGCTCGCCGTCGATCTCGACCGTTGCAGGATTTCATTGGGATTGGTGAAATAATTTTTATATATTTGTCATTCACTAAAAACTAACGATTATGGCATCTATCAGCGATTTGATTATGCAGCAGGTTAAATCCGCTGCCGGTGGGGTATCCATCCCTTCCAATATCAAAGATCAGGTCCTCGGCGGTCTGTCCGACTCCATTCTTGGCAGCCTTACCCAGACTGCGACCAAGGCAGGGGGAGTGGATACCATCAAGAATCTCCTTACCGGAAAGGCAAATGCGGCCAGCAGCCCCGTCACCGCCCTTGCAGGCAACCTGTTCAAGAAGAACGTGGTCAGCAAGCTTGGCCTCGGCAGTACCCTGGGCACATCGCTCACCGCCCTTATCCCCGGCATCTTCAGTAAGCTTTCCGGCATAGTCAAGGATCAGGATGGAGACGGCGACGTGGACATCAACGATATTATAATCGCCCTCACCGGAAAGAAATCCGCCGGTTCATCGCTCCTCGGAGCCGCAACCGGGCTTCTGGGTGGCCTTCTCAAGAAAAAATAGATGAAAAGCAAACTGGTCATAATCCCCACCTACAACGAGATCGAGAACATCACGAGGATAATCCGTGCGGTTTTCGGCCTTGACGGTGGATACCATATCCTCATAATAGACGACGGCTCTCCCGATGGAACCGCAATCGCCGTCAAGAAACTCCTGCCTGATTTCAAAGACAGGCTGTTCCTCATCGAGCGCAGCGGAAAACAAGGCCTTGGAACTGCGTATCTTACTGGTTTCCAGTGGGCCCTGGAGAGGAGTTATGACTATGTTTTTGAAATGGATGCTGACTTCTCGCACGATCCTTTCGATCTCGCGAGGCTCCTCAGCGCCTGCGAAGAAGGTGCAGACCTTGCCATCGGTTCCCGTTACTGCGATGGCGTAAGCGTCGTGAACTGGCCTATCGGCCGCATCCTGATGTCGTACTGCGCATCGATCTATGTCCGCAAGACTCTGGGCGTGAAGATTTTCGACAGCACGGCTGGCTTCGTCTGCTACAGCCGCAGGGTTCTCGAGACCATGGATTTGGACGCAATCCAGATGAAAGGATATGGCTTCCAGATAGAGATGAAGTATACTGCGGTAAAACTTGGCTTCAGGCTTGCCGAGGTTCCCGTAATCTTCGTTAACCGAAAGGAGGGAACGTCCAAGATGTCCGGAGGCATATTCGGCGAGGCTTTCTGGGGGGTGCTACGGTTGCGATTCCGCAAGATAAAAGCAAAAAAGACAGCTTGACGGCTGTCTTTTTTTTTGCTGTGGGCGCAGACGGATTCGAACCGCCGACCCCGTGCTTGTAAGGCACGTGCTCTAAACCAGCTGAGCTATGCGCCCTTGAAAAGCGGGTGCAAAGATATAAAAATTTTAGAACACCAACAAATATAATCCTGCTGCGAGAGCTGCCCCCACTGCGGGACCTGCTACGGGTACCCAGGAATATGCCCAGCCGCTGTCGCGCTTGCCTGCAATGGGAAGAACCGCGTGTGCGCAGCGAGGACTTAGGTCGCGGGCCGGGTTCATCGCGTATCCCGTGGTTCCACCGAGAGACATACCGATGGACATGATTACACAGGTGACTGGCCAGCTGCCAATGGCACCGATGGAAGCATCGGCGTTCCCCACAGTAAATACGTTGCTGCCCCAGCCGATGGCCAGGATGCAGAATACCAGCAGCCAGGTGGCTACGCACTCGCACCAGAAATTGCGCCATTTGTTGTCTATTGCCGGCATGGTGCAGAAGGTGCCGAGAATCGTATCGGGCTGGTCTGCAGTGGCCTTATAATGATCTTTGTAGAAGGACCATACAAGGCATGCGCCCAAGAATCCTCCCAGCATCTGGGCAACGACATATCCTGCCACGGATGCCCAGGGGAAGAGCCCTGCTATTGCCAAGCCGAGAGTCACGACTGGATTCAGGTGTGCTCCTGAAACCGGACCGGCGATAAGTACGCCAAGCATCACTGCGAATCCCCATCCCATGGCGATAACCACCCATCCGCCGCCTTTTGCCTTGGATTTGTTCAGGGAAGTGGCGGCGCATACACCGTCGCCGAGAAGCACCAGAACCAGGGTGCCTATGAATTCGAAAACATACTGTATCATAGCGTTTTACTTGTTTATTGTTCTTGAAATTGCATCTGCCCATCCTGCCTTCAGCGGAGCTACGTCGGCGGAAGAAGGAGTGAAGGTGCGTTCGGCCTGCCACTGGCTGCGTATCTCGTCGGGCGAAGCCCAGAATCCTACCGCCAGACCGGCCAGGTAGGCAGCACCCATGCCGGTAGTCTCTGTGACCTTCGGACGAACTACTGTGGTGCCGAGCACGTCGGACTGGAACTGCATCAGCAGGTTGTTGCGGGATGCGCCTCCGTCCACCTTGAGCTCGGCCAGTTTCACCCCGGCATCCCTTTCCATCGCCGACACTATGTCCATGGTCTGGAAAGCGATGCCCTCGAGTGCTGCCCGGGCGATATGTGCCGCCGTGGCTCCGCGGGTGAGTCCGCAGATGGTGCCGCGCGCATCCTGATCCCAGTAGGGAGCACCCATTCCGGTGAGCGCAGGCACGAAGTATACTCCACCGTTATTAGGCACTGAGGATGCCAGGCCCTCGATTTCGGAGGAACTGCGGATTATGCCGAGGCCGTCGCGAAGCCACTGAACTACCGATCCTCCGACGAAGATGGAACCTTCGAGGGCATAGTTCACGGTGTCGCCGATCTTCCATGCAATGGTGGTGAGGAGTTTGTTCTTGGAGAGAATGGGTTTCGTGCCCGTGTTCATCAGCAGGAAGCAGCCGGTGCCGTAGGTATTCTTCACCGAGCCGGGGCTGGTGCACATCTGCCCGAAGAGGGCGGCCTGCTGGTCTCCGGCTATGCCTGCGATGGGCACTTCGTGGGCGAAGATGGTGGTCTTCGTGCGGCCGTAGACTTCGGAGGATGACTTGACTTCCGGCAGCATGGAGGCGGGAATGCCAAGCAGGTCCAGCATCTCCTTGTCCCACTGCAGTGTGTTGATGTTGAAGAGCATGGTGCGTGAGGCGTTGGTCACGTCGGTGATATGTACTTCGCCCTTTGTGAGCTGCCAGACGAGCCAGCTGTCAACAGTGCCGAAACGCAGTTTGCCGGCTTCGGCGCGCTCGCGTGCACCTGGCACGTTGTCCAGTATCCACTTTATCTTGGTGCCGGAGAAGTAGGCGTCTATTATGAGGCCGGTCTTCTCCCGTATCTTGTCGGTAAGCCCTTTTGCCTTGAGTTCGTCGCAGAACGCTGAAGTGCGGCGGTCCTGCCAGACTATGGCGTTATGGACGGGTTTACCGGTCTCGGCATCCCACACGATCGTGGTCTCACGCTGGTTGGTGATGCCTATGGCTGCGATGTCCTTTCCGTTGATACCTATCTTGGATATGGCCTCGGCGATTACGGCTGCCTCGGATGCCCATATCTCCATGGGATCGTGCTCGACCCAACCAGGCTGGGGGAAGTGCTGAGTGAACTCCATCTGTGCCACGCTGCAGACATTGCCGTCGTGGTCGAATACAAGCGCCCGGGAGGAACTGGTGCCCTGGTCGAGGGCAAGAATGTATTTGGTCATTTTTAGTGTTATTTTTTAACTTTGCATAAAGATACGATTTTTTATGGAAAGAGTAAAAATTTTCCGTCCCGCTTCCTTCAGCACAGCAGAAATCCGCAGGATTGCGGCTGCCGCCGACAGTGATTACACCATAATCTTCACACGTCCTACAGAGCTCAAGTTCGTGAACTTCGGCCTCGAACGAATGGTGCAGGTTGCAGACGACACCGCCGCGGCAATGGTATATTCCGATCACTTCAACGGGGAGGAACCGGCGCCGGTGATAGATTATCAGGAAGGGGCTCTCCGCGATGACTTCGATTTCGGGGGCGTGCAGATGTACAGGACTTCGGTACTCAAGGCGGCGGTAGCCGGGATGGAGGATGATTATGAATTCGCCGGACTTTATGACTTGCGACTCCGTGCATCCAGGATAGGAAAGTTCTTCCATATTAATGAATACCTTTATTATGAACTGGATACGGACAAACGGGATTCGGGCGAGAAGATCTTCGATTACGTGGATCCCCGCAACCGCGCGGTGCAGGTGGAGATGGAGAAGGTCTGCACGCAGCACCTCAAGGCAGTCGGAGGATATCTGAAGCCCGTTTTCAAGGACGTGGACCTTACGGAAGGGAAGTTCGTTTACGAAGCATCGGTGGTCATCCCCTGCAAGAACCGCGTACGCACCATAGGAGATGCAATCCGCAGCGCTCTGGCCCAGAAGACGGACTTCAAGTACAATGTGATAGTGGTAGATGACAATTCCACCGACGGCACCGTGGACGTCATCAAGTCTTTCCTTGGGGATGAGCGCCTCGTGTACATCGCCCAGGACAAGAGCTATCATGCGATAGGCGGGAACTGGAACGCCGCCCTGCATCATCCGAAGTGCGGCCGCTTTGCCCTGCAACTCGATTCTGACGACTTGTACAGCGATGAGAATACGGTACAGAAGTTCGTGGATGCTTTCCGCGGGCAGAACTGCGCGATGGTGGTCGGCACCTACAGGATAACGGATTTCGACCTGAACACCATCCCTCCCGGAGTGATAGACCATAAGGAATGGACTCTCGAGAACGGACGCAACAATGCCCTGAGGGTCAATGGTCTGGGCGCTCCGCGCGGATTCTACACCCCTCTGCTGCGAAAGCTTAATTTCCCCACCACCAAGTATGGTGAAGACTATGCCGTAGGCCTCCGTGTGAGTCGGGAATACCGCATAGGCCGCATCTACGACGTGATGTACAACTGCCGCCGCTGGGAAGACAACTCCGACCACGGCCTGGACATCGCGAAAGTCAACGCCAACAACCTCTACAAAGACCGTCTGCGTACGATTGAGCTTGCTGCCAGAATAGCACTTAATGCTCGCACCGGCAAATCCGGCATACAGGCCTGATGAGCATTTTTCTGCGAAGAAGTCCTGTATGCCGGATTTGTGGAAAAAGTTGTATATTTGCAGCCGCTTATTACGGGGATGTTCTGGTTTTGACAGCACTGATTCTGGTAGGTAAGCACGCCGGGCTTTCGGAGGCTGGCCCGTAAATCTCAACCGACAAAAAATTAGCTGGCAACAGCAGATATGCACTCGCTGCCTAATCCGCCAAGCGGATTGGCTTAATCGGGGCGCCTAGGATGCGCTGCTGACGAGTATCCCTCCGCCTTCAAGGCTTCCATGTGCGGACCAAGGGGTATCATCCAGGAAGTCTGCACGCGGGGACTCCCTTAAACCGCGCCAAGACTCAGGGGATAAGTTCCGATTTGCCCGCCTTCCGGCTGGCCGGTGCCGACAATCAAAGGAAGGATAAGCGTGTAGAAAGCCCATTGGGACTTTGTTTGGACGGCGGTTCGAGTCCGCCCATCTCCACAAAATAAAAGGCAGCCACCCGGCTGCCTTTTTTTGTTACTGGAACAGACTCAGCGTCTCTTCGTAGATCTTTCTGGCCTTGTATGCGTGCCCGGCCGCATCAGGGTGCGAGCCACTGTAGATAGTGACTTTACCAGCAACATTCTTCTCTCCGCGGAAGTCCACGATAGGGAGGTTGAAATGTTTGGCTATAGTCTCTACCGATGTGCCGTAATCACCCGTTATATCCGTGCCTATGATGCATATGATCCGCACATCCGGGAACTTCTCTTGAAGATAGCGTATTACATAGATATATGCATCACGGAATCTCTTGGTAGTGTTCATCTGGGCCAGGGGAGTGTCGTAATTGAACTCACCAAGGCCGATTCCATTGGATGCGATCGCATCGTTGGTGCCGCCGAAGAGGATGACGGTATCCGGATTCTTGAACAGGTCCAGGCGGCTGTGGTCTACGAACGGAGTCCGCACGCTGCCTTCTTTGCCATCTGCCACACTGCTGCCGCTCCAGGAGGTGTTAACATCCAGCTCACACTTCCAGTAATCGTTGATCAGGAGGCCCCAGTAGGTCTTCTGCCAGGTCGTTACATCACATCCGGATGCCGGCGGGTCGGTGTAGTAGGCCCTGTGGCTGGAAGGGATGATGCCCTGGAAGGTAGAGATGGAATCTCCGATGATGCCCAGACGCTGCGGGAAGCCCTTTCCACCGCGGGTATTGTCGATATCCACGGTGATGTGTTTCACGTAGCCTGCCTGGAAGACAAGTTCTTTGTCGATGGCGATGCTGCCTTCGAAACCGTCTCCCGCAATCGAAACCGTCCCCGTGAAGTTGCAGGGAAGCACCAGGAAGCCAAGACTTGTCGGGACTGCCGAACTACCCACCTGGATGCCGCTGCAGTCGATCGTAATGGAGGATGAAGCCTCTTTTACCTCGCCTATGCGGGATTCCTGCAGGTTCAGGCTTACCTGTCCCGCAAGGGAAATCCCTTCAGTAGCAGCAAGTGTGACGGATGTGACGCTCTTCCCGGTTGCGATGCCCCTGGAATCCACGATGTCGAGCACGATGGCCGATGTGACAGGTTTTATGGATCCGTTGAAAGAACTCTTATCCGTCAAGGTGATCGTGGGGGTGCAGAATGCCATTCCGCTCACGGTGGCAGAAGTTTCTGCATCTGCCTTGCTCACACGTGCGGGGACCGTTATATCCGGGGTATAGCACCAAAGTCTGGTAGCTTTGTCGTTAATCTCGAAGCTGCCGGAAATGCTGTTCCGCCCTTCTTCGCCCATGGTAGCGCTGCCGTTATCCCCGGCATCGGTCGAATACGCAACGCTGGCTGTTTCCAGGAAGCTGTATGCGTAATCGCCGGCACCATTGGTGGGGGAGAGGCTGCTGCTGAGTTCCACACGGACGGTGCGGTAAGAGGTATCACCGCCTTCCGTGCCCGGCTTGCTGCATGCGGTGAGCATGAGCAAACCGGGGAGGAAGAGGTTTAATAAGATTTGCTTTTTCACTACTTGTACTCTATTTCAATCTCGTTGATTCTTGCCTGGCCATTGGTCGCACTCGGGCTGCTGACGGTGAATGTGGCGGACTGGCCGGTGAGAGAGAAAGCATCTCCGGATGCAACGGTGGCCTCCCCGTCAGGGGCGATGATGACACCGCCGTTCTTGTTAGTGTAAGTGAAGGTCACTTTCACCAGTTGCTTTCCGGAAGGAACAGCCAGGGTGATACCGCCCTGACGGGCCTGATAGAATCGCCAGTCGTTGCGTGTGGGAGCAGTTCCAACGTAGTAAACACCATTCGGATTGTCACCCACCCAGGAGGCTGTTATGGTTACATCCCCCGTTGTCACGGTTTCGTAATTCTTTCCGTTCTCCCAGCCTTTGTCGGGGCCATACTCGTCGAAATTGACAGACACCTTTGTGGCTTCACCGCTGTCGCCGCCACCGCCACCGGTGCCGGGATCTGAGCTGGTGCCCCATTTGACGTATTTGACCTTGATTCCCAGGATACGTGCCTGACCGTTGGTGGCCGAGCCCTGGTTGCCGACCACGAAGGTGGCCTCCTGGCCGCTTACCGCGACTTCAGTCTCATCGAGACACTGATTTCCATCGGGATCCAGCATGAGGCCGCCGTTCTTGTACTCGTAGTAGTCGAAGGTGACAGCCTGGAGCTGGTGTCCATCGGGAACAGAGATCGTGATCTTGCCTCCACGTGCCTGGTAGAAGCGCCAGTCATAGTAGCTGGGCGAGTTGTATACACCGTTCTGCTGGCCTTCGTTGCCGCCGGCGGTAAGGGTTACGCCGTTCTTCTGCACGGTGGTATAAACCTCTGTCAGAGGATTGGAATCGGTGCCGATAATCCAGTTGTTCTCGGCTGCATAATCCTTGAAGACAATGTCTACCACGATGGGATCTCCGATGGGGCCTTCAGTGCCGGGATCGGGTGCGGGACCGATATTGGCATCCGCAGACACCACGGGATAACCTGTATTGACGTCGACCACCCAGGCTCTGAGTGTGACGTCAGGCTTGTTGACGATGCCGTAAGGCTTGACGTCCTTGCCCTGGAGGGCGGCGACATTGGCCAGTGCTTTCCAGTCTTCGACGCCGGCGTTGAGGGCCGCCACGAAGCTTTCGCAGGATGCTCCGCTGGAAGGCACGGTTACCGCACCGCTCTTCATGTTGGCAAGGGTAAGCGAAGTACCCGTGGTGAGCCAGTCGCTGGCTTCCTTGTCGTTGGCAACCCACTTTGTGCTGGCGCCCGCGAAGGCTGCTTCTTCTGGAGCATAGACATTGCGGATGTTACCGCTCTTGGAGTAGCCGATGCAACCACCATAGGTGCCGCCACCGGTGATGCTGGTAGTAGTGGCGTAGACGTTGGCGCAATAGGAATTGGTGCCGAGGCCGCCGGTGACGCCTCCAAGGTTGTTGTTGGAGGATACTATCTTGTCGAGGAAGCTGTAGCAGTTGAACATCATTGCGGTGTTCTGCTCTATACGTCCTGCGATACCGCCGATGTTCTCGCTCTTGGTTGCCGATCCTGCCTCGAAGTTGCCTCCCAGGCATCCGCAGTTCACGATTACACCGTATCCGGTTCCGACGATACCGCCGATTCGTGCTGCTGCTCCCGTGCCGGTGAGGTCGCCCCTGAAGGTTACGCCGTCGATAAGAGAACCTGCGTTGGCAGCACCGACCACACCGCCGAGGTGGGCGAATGCGGAGGACAGATTGGCTTCTACATGAAGATTCTTGACCGTGCCGCCGTCATCGAGGATGTTGATCACACCGCCGAACTTTTCTTCGGCAGCCTCTCCAGAGATGCCCTTCATGCTGTGGTTGGCACCTTCAAGCACACCGCTGAAAGTGGTGATGCGGGTGAAGTCGCCGGCAAACTGGAGGTCTGCGGTGAGCATGTAACAGGCATTTGCTGCGTAGGAACCGCCTGTATTGATGGATGCCACAACTGTGTTCCAGTCAGCTACGGAAGCGATCTGATAAGGATCGGCCGGGGTACCGGTACCCTTGATGTCGCTTGGAGTAGGAGGAGCAGGAGGAGTGGAAGCGGGTATGTCGAAGGTGACGGACACAGCGCAGTGGTCTGACGGATAGTATCCGTTATACTTGTTGTAGTCCACCTTGTAGGTGAGCACCTTTGACAGATTCTTGTAATAGATGTAGTCGATACGGTTCTCAGCGGCCGTGATGTCGGAGATGTCTTTCTTCGAGTGGAAGGTGATAACTCCGCCGACCTTGGCGGTTGCAGGAACTTTCTCGTAGGAGTCGTTCCACTTGTATGGCTCTGAACTTCCCTTGTATACGCCGGTGGAAGGATCGTCCGGAGCTGCATTCATGTCACCCACGATAAAGGCGGGAAGCTTGTTCGCATTGTACTCGGCTGCCTTCTGGCAGATGAGAGTGGCGGAATTCAGGCGGGCGGTGGCAGCCAGCGGGGCGTGCGTCACCATGAGGAAGAACTTCTTTTCGGTGTCGGCCTTCTCCGTCAGCACTGCACAGCAGGCCATACGGTGATAACCGGTCTCATCCCATCCCTTCGAAAGAACATCGGGGGTGGGGCTGAGCCAGAAATAATGCTGGTCCGAAATAGTGAACTTGTTGGCATCGTACACGATACCTATGGCTTCGCCTGTAGTGGCGGCCTGATTGTCGCGGCAGACGAACCACCATTCATAGTTCCTGGTAGTTTTTGCCGTGGTAACCGCGGTTTTTACAAGGTCGGGAAGCTGGTTGCGTATGGTCTGGTCGGCTTCCTGTACGCCGAAAACGTCGAAGTCGTTCTCGGCGATGGCCTGTGCCAGAACGCCCTTGCGGGTCGCCCAGGCATACTGCTCATTGTCTTTGTAGGCGCCGTAGAGGAGGTTGAAGGTTCCCAGCTTGACGGCACCGTAGGTGATTGTGGGCAGGTACTCGGAAATGTCCGTTTCCGTGCTAAATTCTTTGTTAAGAACCGTTTCGACGTCCTTTTCGCAGGCTGTGCCGGCAAAGAGGAGCGCCAAGGCGGCTATAACCAGAGAAAATATATTCTTTTTCATTACGTTACAGTTTTATTCGCTAAGATAACCAGGGTTCTGGGGGAGTCCTTCGGGATTCAGGATGCGCTCGCTGTAAGGGATAGGGAACAAGCGGTCCTTCTCTTTGAAGTTGGGATTGATAGCGCTGAAGTGTGCTACCATTTCCGCCTTGTTGTACATGCGGAGGTAGTCGTGCCAGCTGTGGCCTTCGTGGATGAACTCCTTGATGCGTTCGTCGTAGATGCCCTGACGGAGATCGGTTCCGGACCAGTTGGCCAGACCGGCGCGGCTGCGAACCTTGTTGAGCCAGGTCTTTGCGTCATTCTCCTTGCCGTCCCAGTAGTAGGCTTCTGCGAGCATGAGTGCAACGTCTGCGTAGCGGAGGACAACCCAGTTGTTGCCGCCGTAGCCGTCGGAGCCGCAGTCGAGGTCTTTGTACTTCATGGAGTGATAGTACTCGCTGCTGGCATAGATGGTCTTGCGGAGGTAGGCCTTGCGCTTGTCCGCTGCATCGTAGCTGTCGTAAACAGCCTTGGATGTCATGCTGGATCCGTTGCAGGAATGCTTGGAGGTGATTCCGGTTTCGGAAGCGGGACCATAAACATATGCGAAGTCGGATCCGAGGTCCTTGTTGCCGGCTACATAGTTGATCTGGAAGATGTTTTCCTTGCACTTCTTCTGCGTGGCAAGATCCCATATCTGGTTGAAAGGAATCTCGGTGAGTTCGCCGAAGCCGCGGAGGTTCCATGCTGCATTCAGCATCGCCTCTGCTTTTGCCAGGATGGCGGTCTTCTCGGAAGCGAAGTCCTCGTCGGTAGCCTGCTGGAGGGCGGCCTTGCCGTAAAGGGCGTAGGCTGCAGCCTTGCTGACGCGGCCGCAGTCAGCCTCGCTGTCGCGGTCTGCCAGAGGGCTGTCGATCACATACTGGAGATCGGAGAAAATCTGCTTGTAGACATCGGCCTTGGGGGCACGGTGGTTTGCAGCGTTGATTTCCTGCGTGGAAGTGAGTGCCTTATCGAATACAGGAACGGGACCCCACTCGGTGACCAGCGTATAGAAACCGAGGGCGCGGATGAAACGTGCCTGTGCTTCGTAGCTGTCGCGGGTCTTGGAATCGGACCATGAGATATCGTCCAGGTGATAGATGAGCTTGTCGGCATAACCGATGCTCTTGTATATAGCCTGATAGCGGCTCAGCAGGAATTCATTCTCCTCGTTGAGGGTATAGTCGTAGAACTGATAGTATGCACCGCCACGGGCTCCAGAGTCGTTGCAGATTGTGAGCCTGGAGTGGATATCGGTGAAATGATATGAGTTTACAAAATAGTAATCGCCCTTCAGGGAAGCGTATGCGCTGTTGAGAACGCTGGTGAGGTCCGCTTCGTTCTGATAGAAGTTGCCGGAAGTTACGGCGTTGGGATCGCTTTCACTAAGGAAATCATTGCAGGAAGCGGTAATTACGGCTGCCAGGGCAATAAGTATGATATTAATCTTTTTCATGGCTCGTTTCCTTTAGAAAGTTACATTGACACCAGCGGAGACGATTCTGGAAAGCGGGTAGCCGCCCCAGTCGAAACCAGCCTCCATGTTGCTGCTCTTATAAGAGATTTCCGGGTTGTATCCGCGGTAGGGAGAGATACAGAAGAGGTTGTCTCCGCTGACGTAGATGCGTACGTTGGAGAGTCTGACCTTCTTCACCAGATCCTTGGGGAGGGTGTAGCCCAGCGTTACGTTGGAAAGACGCAGATAAGAAGCGTCCTCGACGTAGAAACTGGCCAGCCTGTTGGAAGTGTTCGTGGTGGAATGACGCTCTGCAAGCGGCACGTTGTTGCGGCCGGGATGCTCATCGTCGATATAACGGTCGGCAACTATATCGTACTGGTTGCCGGATCCTTCCATGTTGTAGCAGTAGTAATCCTGGAAGTTGATGACCTTGCCGCCAACGGAATAGGTGAGGTTGGCGCTGAAGTCGACCCCGTTCCAGCGGAGCGTGGTGGACAGGCCTCCGGTGAAATCCGGGAAGGCATCGCCCAGGACCTTCTTATCGTTGGTGTCGATGATGCCGTCGCCGTTCACATCTTCCCAGATGATGTTACCGTAGGAGAGATTCTCCAGGGAGTAGTTGTTCTGGGCAGGGCCGCGGAGCTTGTATCCTTCGGGGAATTTGCCGCCGTTGGCATCGTATACCTGCTTGTCGATGAGGCAGTTGGCATAATCGGCCTCAGACATGATGCCGAGGGCCTGGAATCCGTAGAAGGAGCCGATAGGATAGCCGGCGGTAGTGATGTGGCTGAGGACGTTTCGCTCCGTCTTGCGGAGGATATCCTCGAGGCCGCCCATATCGAGCACCAGGTTGCGGTTGATGGAAACGTTGGTGCTGACGGTCCAGTCTACTTCGCCCTGCAGGATGCGGGTGTCCAGCTGGAAGTCGAAACCGCGGTTACGGATCGTTGCGC
>JAEEGJ010009045.1_pt1 | contig 26986 bp, 23 predicted proteins | sample 8958761 | NCBI WGS metagenome assembly JAEEGJ01 (sample SAMN16246546, study PRJNA631951) | gut metagenome | biome: gut microbiome; feature: rumen; material: RS-attached | host: Bos | place: Iran: Karaj | collected 2018-10 | reverse complement strand
CTTCAACAACGAAATCTACGGCCTCACCAAGGGTCAGTACAGCCCGACCACGAAGTTCGGTCAGGTGACGAAGACCTCTCCTTACGGCACCATCGACTACCCGTTCAACCCGGGTGAGTTGGTGATGGGCGCACAGGGCACCTTCTACGCCCGTGCATTGGACTGCCTGCCACAGCTCACCACCGACATCATGACCCGCGCCGCCAAGCACGACGGCACTAGCGTGGTGGAAGTGCTGCAGAACTGCATGATCTTCAACGACAAGGCCCACGCCGCCATCACCGACCGCGCTGTCCGTGACGACCGCACCATCATCCTCGAGGATGGCAAGCCCAAGATCTTCGGCAAGGAGAAGAACAGGGGTCTGCGCTTCAACGGACGTTGCTTAGAAGCGGTGACCATTGGCGAGAACGGCATCACGATGGACGACATCATGATCCACCACGAGGACACCGAGGATACCGGCATCCACATGATGCTGGCCCGCATGAGCGGCGACCTGCCCGTGGCCATCGGCGTGATCCGCAACGTGAAGAAGACCTCCTACACGCAACTCTACGAAGACCAGATGGAAGAGCAGATGGCCAACGGCAAGTACAAATGCGTGGACGATTTGCTGAACAGTGGAGATACGTGGGAAATCTAATGCAGAATTAAGAATTCAGAATTAAGAATGAAGGGCTCTCGGGAACGGGGGCCTTTTTTTAATGTAGAAAGTAGAATGCAGAATGTAGAATAATTTTATGGGGATTCGCGGATTATTTGTGGTAATTTGTATTCAATGGAGCATGGAGGGCTGTTTGTAAGCGTATCTCATAAGCTCGACATCGTATCCTTGCAGTTGTCAGTTCCTATTCACTCCCTCGCATGCAGGACACACGCAACAAAATATCTCCCACCGTTTTTATTTTTTGTACTTTTGCAACGCAAAATAACGCTATAAGATTTTATAAACCAAATATTCAACAAGATAACTGAACATATTTGCAAGATCGAAAATTAGTACGCACAATTATACTCGTAATACAATGTTTATGAAAAACGGAGTTACACACGATAATACGCTCATGAGACTGCTGCTCGGGGGCATCTTCTTGATGCTGATGGCGGCGGGGACGCTGTGCGCGCAGCCCATCGACCGGGAGATGTACGCGAAGGTCGTGGGGATGAACACCAAGCATAACTGCCCCTTTTACGAGGAGGGCTGGGTGGTCAACAAGCTGCGATACACCCCCGGCTATCTCCATTTCGACATCACCCTTCAGGAAAACTTTATCCCCGGAAACGACAGCGCACAATTGCGGCAGTACCTCGCCGACCGCATCCGCTACCGGATGGAACCCGACGAGTTCAACTACCTGCTCCAGAAGCTAGGCGACATCAATGGCGGTTTCGTCTATGACATCATCACCGACAGTTCCCAAACGAAACTCACGCTGAAATACCCGCCTGCGGAGGCGCGGCAGATTTGGACCGACCGCTCAAAACCCGCCTACAAGGACAACAAACGATGGAAGGCAAGGAGTCGCCTCTCCCGAGAAATCCGCATTGTCAGTGCGAGTCTTCCTCGGATGATAGACGAATTCACACGCGCCGACTTCGCTGAGATTACTCAGGACACCCTTTTATACCAGTACACGTTCTTCGAAAAGGAATATCTCAAGAAGGAGCAATTAATCGCAACCCTTCCCCAAATCAGGAACCAAATAAAGAGCAACTTACAACTCCAGCCCGACTACCTGGAACTTTTGGTTGATTCAAGAATAAACCTGACTTACAGATACCTGGACACTGATAGAGTATTATTTACCGAGATTCTACTCCCCTATCCTGAACTAATGGACTTGTTGAAGACCTCCGGAAAGCTCAAGCCCGCCACCGATGAGCAGATCGATCAGTTCATCCGCGAACAAATCCTGGAAAAAGAGACCGTTGTCATTTCGAATGATCCCAGCGACTCCCTCCGCTTGACCAGCGTCGAATATGCCAACCGAACGCTCCAATACACCTATACGGTCATTCCCGAGTATTATCAGGACGGGATGACTCCCGAAACGGTGGAACTGCTCCGGAAATCCACGGCTGTGCATCTCAACCGCATCTTCAACATCATGATGGGCAACTCCACTGTGTATGACGGCGGCATCATCACCCTTGACCGTTTCTACCAGCACATCAAGGGAGTTCAGATGCTTTACATGGAGGAAGGCACCCGCCGAACCACCGATATCTTCATCTCAACGGAGGATATCCTGAACAGTCCGACATTCGACAGCATACCGATGAACAGCACCGTCGAATACTTCCACCGAAAGATGCTTTACGAGGAGTTTTGGCGCGAAATGGACGAATTCATTGCAGACAGTCTCCCGATGGCCGTCGATTATGGCACGCTGGACAGCATCCTCTTCGTTCGCGACACCCTCCATTTTCATTATACGGTGGCACCCGATAAAATCGGTCTTTTCAACGACTACAAGCTCACCCAAAAGGACTACCGCGACCTGATCTGGTTCACCGACATGGAAGAGTTCTATGAAACATTGGTTGAATTGGACGCAAACACTGCCCAACACTGGCATTTACCGAACGACAGTCTCTGTTCCATCACGTACTCGACCGCCGAAATCCGACAGGCCATCGAAATGCCAGAGGAGGAAGTCAGGCAGGAGATGCGGAGGTTGCTGTTGAACGAGGTCGTCCCCGCCATCAATGGGGAATGTCCTCTTAATGAAGATGAATTCACGACTCTCGACTCCGTGGGCATCCAAAACGGAATGTACACCTATTATTATAAGGTAATCGAAGTCTTAATCGAGGCCATCGACCAGAACGAGTTGCGCTGGAACCTCCAGTCCGCACTGATGTCCATAGACGATGAAGACGGCCTCGCGTTGCTGAACATGATTGTGAAGGCCGGCTACGGCGTATGCTACCATTTCAGTCAACCCGCACTGGAAAGGAAAAAGTCAAAGAAGACTTCGACACAGGCATCCATACAAATTTGCTTCACGCACGAGGAGTTGACGGGTTTTCTCGAAGAATAAGCACTGTTTCCGGGTAATCTTTTTTTATTAACATTTGTGAATAATAACTCTTCACGAAATGTTGATAACTATGTGTTTTTCTTGCCCTATTTTTTCTGATATTTGCAACATGAAAAACTCACAAGAAGAAACAATCTAATATATGGAAAACGAAACGATTACCACAAACAGACCGACGCGGACTTTGTCATACAACCGCATCGAGACCCTCCTCGGAACAACTGGCAAGCTGACTCCCCAAGCAGTGGAATTTGAAGAGGCGGTGCTGGGAGCCCTGATGATCGACGACAACGCCGTGAACGAAGTGCTGAACATCCTCAAGCCCGACATGTTTTATGTCGAGGCTAACCAACACATATTCAATGCTATCCAAAAGCTGTTCTCAGCGTCACAACCCATTGATGTGCTGACGGTCACCAACCAACTGAAGAAAGACAAGCTGCTGGAAGTCTCTGGCGGCGCCTCCTATATCGCCGGCCTGACCAATCGGATAAACTCTTCGGCCAACGTGGAGTTCCACTCCCGCATCGTGATGGAGAAGTTCATCCTGAGAGAGCTTATCCGCAACTGCAACACCATCATCAACGACGCCTACGACGACGGTAAAGACGTGCTCACGATGCTTGACGAGGCCGAGACCAAGATATTCTCCATCGTGGAGAGCAACCTCAAACGCGACAGCAAAGAGCTGGGCGACGTGGTGAGTATGGCGTTGAACGAATTATCGGAGATCAGGGAGTCGCAGGAGGAGCTGCAGGGCGTGCCCAGCGGCATCCGTGCCATCGACGAAAAGACCGGCGGCTGGCAGAAGTCCGACCTCGTGATCCTCGCCGCACGTCCCGGTATGGGTAAGACCTCCTTCGTGCTTTCCATCGCCCGCAACGCCGCCATCGACTTCGATATGCCGATAGCCTTCTTCTCGCTGGAAATGTCTGCCAGCCAGCTGGTTCACAGACTCTTCTCCATCGAGTCGGGCATCCCTTCCGACCACATCTCCAAAGGCAACCTCTCCGATGTGGAATGGTCGAAGCTGTGGGAGAATGTAGGCCGTCTGCAAAGCTCAAACCTGATTATTGACGACACCCCTGCCCTGTCCGTCTTCGACCTGCGCGCCAAATGCCGCCGTCTGAAGCACAAATACAACATCCAGATGATCATCGTGGACTACCTGCAGCTGATGCAGGCGGGCAACGACAACTCCAAGCACGGAGGCAACCGCGAGCAGGAGATCAGCTACATCTCTCGTTCGCTCAAGGCTTTAGCCAAAGAACTGAACATCCCCGTCATTGCCCTGTCGCAGTTGAGCCGCGCCGTGGAGACCCGTGGCGGCTCCAAACGCCCGATGCTCTCCGACTTGCGTGAATCCGGCTCCATCGAGCAGGATGCCGATATGGTGCTCTTCATCTACCGTCCCGAATACTACCATTTAGACACCTTCGAGGACAACACCCCCGCCGACGGTATGGCCGAGATCATGTTCGAGAAGAACCGTCACGGCAGCACCGGCAACGTGAAAGTCCGCTTCCAGAGCCAGTTCACGAAGTTCTGCGATGTCAGCGAAGGCACCTTCGGCCCCGAGAGCAACTACATGTCTCCCTCGGCAGGCATCACCCCGAACGAGAATTTCGGCTACTACGACAGTGCGGCCAACAACGACGCCGACAGCGGCAGTAGTTTTGACGATCCCATGCAGCAGGGATATGAAAATGAGACACCGTTTTGACGATGAGACGATGAGACGATGAAACGATGAAACGATGAAACGATGAAGAAACTATCAATGGATGAACTCGGCAGGGTGACCCCCGAGGAGTTCAAGAAACAGGAGAAAGCGCCTATCGTGTTGGTGCTGGACAATATACGCAGTATGCACAACGTGGGTTCCGCGTTCCGCACGTGCGATGCCTTCGATATTGAAAAGCTCTACCTGTGCGGGATCACCGCCACGCCGCCGCAGAAAGAGATCAGCAAGACCGCCCTCGGCGCCACCGAAAGCGTGGAATGGGAATACGTGGAGCACGTTGCCGAACTGGCAAACCGTTTGAAATCGGAAGGTTTCTCTATCCTGTTGGTGGAGCAGACCGACAGCTCCATCATGCTACAGGACTTCGACTTTGCCAAATACGGGAAGATTGCCTTGTTCGTGGGCAACGAGGTGTTCGGCATCTCCGACGAGCTGTTGCCCTTGTGTGATGCGGCCATCGAGATCCCGCAGTTCGGCACCAAGCACTCGCTGAATGTGGCGGTGGCCACGGGGATTTCGCTATGGGAAGCGGTAAAACAATTCATAATTCATAATTCATAATGCATAATGCATTCGTCACACATCACAAAAAAATTGTACTTTTGCACTCACAAAAAAATGTGGATATGAGCGAAAAAGTGACATTTTTGGACAAGACTTTTGTCAAATACATTTCTTCGGAAGAAATCGACGATGCTATCGCGCGGGTGGCTTCTGACATCATGCTGGAATACCGCTATGATGACCCGATTATGCTGATCACCCTCAACGGGGCCATCGTTTTTGCCGTCGATCTGCTGAAACGGCTTGATTTCCCTTGCCGCATCACCTGTGTGAAGCTCGCCTCCTACAGCGGCACCGAGAGTTCCGGCACAATCAACCAGCTTATCGGTCTCAGCGAGGACATTCGCGGCAAACGAATCCTCATCCTCGAAGACATTGTCGATACCGGAGCCACCTATATCCACCTGCACAAAATGCTGACGGAAGCGGGAGCCAAGGACGTCCGCATCGCCACCATGACGATGAAACCCGACGCCTACAAAGCCGACCTGCCCGTCCATTACGTGGGCATCAACATCCCCAACAAGTTCGTCATCGGCCGCGGCCTCGACTACGACGGCTATGGCCGTAACCTCCCAGACATTTATCAAGTTTGCAGTTAGTAGTTAGTGGTTGGCCCTAAATCGCTAACTACTAACTACTAACTACTAACTACTAACTTCACATAAGCTTAAACATAAATTAAAACAAATATGTCCCAAATCACTCTCGTCATGTTCGGTGCCCCAGGCAGTGGAAAAGGCACCCAGGCCAAGCAGATGGCCGAAAAATTCAACCTTGAACACGTCTCCACCGGCGACCTGTTCCGTTACGAGATCTCCCACAAGACCCCGCTGGGCTTGAAGGCGCAGGAAATCATCAACCGCGGCGACCTCTGTCCCGACGACATCACCCTCGGGATGCTCCGCAACCATATCGAGAAACACGCTGACGCCAAGGGCTTTATCTTCGACGGCGTGCCGCGCACCATCAAACAGGCCGAGATGCTCGACGACAAGAGCTTCTTCACCAACCTCGACATCACCAAGGTCATCTACCTGAAGGTGGAGATGGAAGAGGTGCAGAAACGCATCCTCAAACGCGCCGAAATCGAGCAACGCGCCGACGACACCCCTGCCACCGTCAAGGCCCGCGTCGAAAACTTCTTCGCCCAGACCATGCCGCTTGTGGAATACTACCAGAAACAAGGCAAGTTGGTGGAAATCAACGGTATGCAGGACATTGAGCACGTGTTTGCGGATATTTGCAAAGTGGTAGAGACGCTGTAACAGTTAGCAGTTAGTAGTTAGCAGTTAGTGGTTGTAACGAAAAGCCCCAATCCCCCCTTTAGGGGGATGCCCGAAGGGCAGGGGGTTAAAACCACTTCCTTGAGCAGCCTCGAAGAGGCAAGACGCGCAAAGCGCTAATAACCCCATACAAGCGAAGCGCAGTGTGGGGAATCAAAAACAAACATGCTATGAATAACCCAAACGAAAAAACTACCCCCCGTCGCATCGCCGTCCTCGGCTCGACGGGCTCCATGGGCACGCAGGCGTTGGAGGTCATCGCGCTCCATCCCGATGTGCTGCAACTGGAAATCATCGCCGCCAACTCCAGCGCGGATCTGCTCATCGAGCAAGCGAAGAAGTACCATCCCAACATCGTGGTGGTGGTGCAGGAGGAGGCCTACCGCAAGGTGAAAGAGGCCCTTTCCGACGAGGACATGAAGGTCTTCTGCGGTGAGGAGTCATTGTGCGACGTGTGCGAGATGGACTGCGTCGATATGGTGCTGTCGTGTATCGTGGGCATTGCGGGGCTCAAGCCGGCGTTCCGCACCGTGTCGTGCGGCACCCCGTTGGCCATCGCCAACAAGGAGACCCTCGTGGTAGCCGGCGAGCTCATCATGCGCACCGCGAAGGAACATAATGCCCCCGTATTGCCCGTGGATTCGGAGCATTCGGCCATTTTCCAATGTCTTGCAGGCGAGCAGTACAACCCCATGGAGAAGCTGATCATCACGGCTTCCGGCGGCGCGTTCCGGGGCTATACCAAAGAGCAACTGGAAACGGTCACCCTGCAGAACGCCCTCAAGCATCCCAACTGGAGCATGGGCCCGAAGGTGACCATCGACAGCGCGAGTCTGATGAACAAAGGGCTGGAGGTCATCGAGGCCAAATGGTTGTTCAACATGCCGTTGGAGAAGATCGACGTGGTGGTTCACCCGCAGTCGGTCATCCACTCCATGGTGCAGTTCGAAGACGGTTCCGTGAAGGCGCAGCTCGGCGTTCCCGACATGCGGCTGCCCATCCAATACGCCCTCTCCTACCCGCTCCGACTGCCGTTGCCTTACGACAGGCTCGACTTCAATAAATACTGTAATCTAACCTTTGAAACGCCTGACAAAGAGGTATTTCCTTGTTTGGATATGGCCTACAAAGCATCGGCTGCAGGTGGAGGAATGCCCTGCGTGATGAACGCTGCCAACGAGGTGGCCGTCAAGATGTTCATGCAGGAGAAGATCAAGTTCACGGACATCCCACGCATCATCGAGCACGCCTTGGCCACCGCCCCGAGCATCCGTCCCAAAACCATCGAAGAGTACATCGCGTTGGATGCAGAGACGCGGGCGCGGGTCAAATAAACAGAGATCCCTCCTTATTGGACGGTCACTTTCAGATATTTCGTGTAATTCCCCACGCTCACCGAAAGACGGCATTCGTCGCCAGAATGGTAGGTCGTGTCGCTGAAGATCATGCGGAAGGTGGCGAACTGCACCATCCCGGAGGACTCTAACTCGGGTATATAGGTCCCGAAAGAGGTCCCATTCAGGATAAGATTGTCCGTTCCAACAATCAATTCAACGGGGTATCCCGTAGCGTATTGCCAGTAATAGTAAACCCCGCGGTTGGAGTTGATCCCAATTGCCTCCGTCTTAATTTTAATCTCACGGTAGCTGTTCAGCGGTACCTCCACGCTGTTGCCGGTGATTTCTTCATTGTCCATGTAGAACGTCACAATCGGTTCTCTATCCACCACCGCAGGACTGCACGAAACCGCCATCACCCCAACAGCCACCAACATTAAAACAATAATCTTTTTCATATTCAACAAATTAAATCTCAAAATATTATTCATTTTCTACTAAAACACCTTTTTATAATTCATAATGCATAATTCTTCATTCTACATTCTACATTCTACATTCTTCATTCTTCATTCTTCATTCTACATTCATCATTCATCATTCAGCATTCATCATTCAAAACCCATACCCCACCCCAATCGCTCCAAACCCTTTGAAGCCGGCACCGAGCTCGAAGCTGCCGAACCAATGCTCCCCACCAGCCCGGATGCCGAAAAGTGTCACATGCGGCGAGAAAAACAACGTTTGGGGATTCTTGTCGTTCGTGCTCAAATTGGTATTTATATCGAAATAGGTTGTGCTGTTGTCGGCGTAGCTCAAGTCGTAGTTCGTCACCCTGCCGATAAATTTGGTCAGCCCAAACGACAGCTCTGAGTATAGTGTGACGTGCGGTCGGTTAAACCACGAGAACCTCAATTCCGGCAAGATGCTGATGGCGTGGTATCGGCGGTCGCAGATGCCTGGCACGGTCTGAGTCAAGTCCTTGATTTCCAGATCCACATAATGGACGTATTGGGTGTGCAGACCAATCCACAACCATTTCGTGGCACGGAAATGATAGGCGAAGGCGAACACCGGCGTAGTGTGGAACCATGGGCTGAGCAGGCCTTTGTTCAGGTCGAGATCCAAATCAAAACCGACGGGCACGACAAACACAAAATACCGGTCAAATAACGCGATGCCGGTCGGATCGCACAGCTCCAGCTTGAACTCGTGACGGAAATATGGCATCGGCGCCCGTTCGCGTTTCTCTCGCGGTTCACGATGCCGCTTCTCCTTTTCCTGCTTGGATTCTACAGCGGCAGATCCATCGTAAAACATCCCTGCTAAAGAGTCAGCATCCTCACGTACCTCCCTTTGTAGCGGATTTTGACGAAAATAGAGCGTATCATGTACCCAGGTGGTGTCGCGGGAGACCAACGTATCGTGCTCTATTACTGTTTCGTAGATATAGAGCGTGTCAGGTTTTTGAGCCCATAACTGTCCAATTCCCGCCATCATCAGCAAGAACACAAGAGTCACCCTATATTCTACATTCTTCATTTATCATTCTTCATTAAGCATATACACGGTGTCTTTCACCACAACGGTCTCCTTCACATGGACTGTGTCGCGCTGTACGACGGTCTTCTTCACAACAACGGGTTCTTGAGACTTAGGACTTGGGACGTGAGACTTGGGAGTTTGGTCGTGTGACGTATGACGTGTGATGTTGGACGTAGGATTTACGGATGAGGGGACGGAATGATCTTCATTCTGTAGAGACGTTTCATGAAACGTCTCTACAACCACCCTTTCAGATTCTGACGGCAATGCTATCGTATCAACATTAACATTCTCCCCCGCTTGCGGTTCCGAAGGTTTCGGAACGGTATAGTGCAGCACGGCAAATGTCACGAGACAGCCCGTAACGAAGGAGACCACCCCAATCAGGATCTCCCGTGCATGCGCCAACAGCCACACGCCAACGCCCGATGTGGACGCGGCGGCAGCGGCGATTTCCGCCTCTGAAAGCGTTTTCCGTGGCGCACGCGACACCTCCGACACCCCTTTCTCGAAAAGGCGGTCAATATCTGCTCTGCTGTTTTTCATTTCATTGTTATTTGGCATTACTCCTGTTGTTGCTTGTTTTTTGCCCGCACACCTAACGATGTACAAGCCCTCACATATTCCATGTCATCATCGTTTCATCGTCTCATCGTTTCATCGTCTCATCGCTTCATCGCTTCATCGTAACCGCCTCAGCGTAATGCTCGTCCGTGATGGTGAACGTGAGCTTGCCGTAATAGGGCAGGTCATGAAAGACACGCCCAGTGTTCCTCTTCTCTTCGTAGGTGTATTTCGCAGATTGGAAATTGTAAGGACTGATACCATCGGTCTCCCAAGCATAATACTTTTTTTCGCGCACAAGTCCGTCTTCTCCGAAACCTCCGAAACTCAGTTTCACCGAATCGCCATAAAATGTCTTGAAATAGCTCACACCCTCGTCGAAACCGGCACTGCCGAGGCCACCCAACTGCTCAATAACGATTTCTTCGTTGGGGGCTAACGTATAGACTTTATTAGAGGGCACCAATGTGGAATCGTTGAGCATCGCGTCATGAGGGATGATGGTGACGTAATGCTTTGAAGCATTGCGGATGGCCACATCCTCGGTATAGGCGGGATCGCAGGCGGTGGTTAGGAATGCCAGTGTTAGGGTGACAGCTGTCAGGAAGATAGCGGCCACTGCGCTACGTTTGTGTGGGGTTGCTGAAAGCTTATCCCTTCGGGGCTGTTTAAGGAATGATGCTTTCATAATATTAGCGTTTTATGAAAGTGTAACTGAATCCGTCATAGAAATTTTCGCTCATGGAAAGTACTTGCACTCCATATCGGTCATCGTAGCTGATGACGGCGAAACTTTTCATTGGAGGTGACACTTTGCCGTTGGTGGCTTCTGCTATCTTCTTGCATTGCGTCTCTGATATGTTCAGGTTGAACCAGGAGTAGAAGGCCTCGTCGTTGTCACTTTTATTGGTGTACATAATTTCATCTACATCATAATCAATGTGATACGTGCCTGAAGTAACCTTTTTGCCATCCTTGTAGAAGGTGAATTGGTTGCCCTTGAAGACGAGTTCGGCTTCGAATCCTTCGCTTTCTGGTGTATAGTTGACTCCCGCGATGCCGCCGGAGGTGCAGTACCACTGCCACGTGCCAGCGAGCGCTTGCTTTTCGGGTTTGTTGCAGGCCGTGGCTAAAATCGCCAATGCGGCAATAACAGTAATTCTGATAATGTTTTTCATATCAATATCGTTTTGATTTGACAATTTTTATTTTCGCGGGCGTATGCGATACGCCCCTGCCGATTCATACATCGTATCATCGCATCATCGCATCATCGCTTCATCGTTTCATCGCTTCATCGTTTCATCGTTTCATCGCTTCATCGCATCATCGTTTCATCGCTTCATCGCATCATCGTTTCATCGCTAATACAGGGCATCGTAACAAACACCTACAAAGTGACCTTATGGTGATAAATCTCCGCCTCACCGATTGTAATGATGACGGTATAGGTTCCTCTTGGAACATTGTGAAGCGTATATTCCAACGTCTTAGGGCACAAACAGTTGGCCGAAATGTTATCATCCACCAGATAGTTGATAACAATCTCATTGTCCACAACATGAGCATCCACATCCACCGACGAGGCTGCGCAATTGAGCAAGAGTTCGTGGGTAATCTGGAGTTCGCCGTGCCCATAATTAAAAACAGGGGCTGGGAATTCCGACTTCTCTCCAGCATGGCAGGCTGAAAGCTCGTTATCGGAAACGGTCAGCTTTTGGGGATTTTGCCGGCGGTCACAAGATGAGAACACCGTGACCATGGTGGCCACAACAGCCATTATTCCTGTAACAACAATAATAAATGCATTCTTTTTCATTGTTTTGGCTTTATACATTAATTCTTTTTAACAAAAGCACTACTGAACCCATCAATCATATTGTCCCATAGCGTAAGAGACACTTCGTTAGAAAAGGAATTGATAATTGCGCTACCTGATGGGACTACGACTATTTTACCATCTGTAGCTTTCGCAATTTTCTCGCACTGCTCTTCAGGAAGATGTAGCACGCAGGACGTTGCATTGCCACACTCGGTTAAAACCTCAGGACAGTCTGATACGTCAATCCTATAAGAGCCGGAAGTGACTTTTTCCCCATCTTTGTAAAAAGTGAATTTGCTGCCTTTAAAGACAATTTCAGCATTGAAACCTTCAGTTTCAGGTGTATAGTTGACTCCCGCGATACTTCCCGAGGTGCATGTCCACTGCCATGTACCAATGAGCGCTTTCTTTTCGGGTTTGCTGCAGGCCGTGGCCAGAACCGCTAATGCGGCAATAACAGTAATTCTGATAATGTTTTTCATATCAATATCGTTTTGATTTGACAATTTTTATTTTCGCGGGCGTATGCGATACGCCCCTGCCGATTCATACATCGCTTCATCGCATCATCGTATCATCGCTTCATCGCTTCATCGCTTCATCGCCTCATCGTATCATCGCCTCATCGTATCATCGCCTCATCGTATCATCGTTTCCTCGCCATCCCCTTCAGCCGTTGCTGCAGCTCCGCCCTTGCGCGGGAAAGCAGAACCTTCGAGTTGGCGACGGAAATACCAAGCGTTTCGGCTATTTTCGAGTGGGAGTAGTGCTCCACCGCGTAGAGGTTGAAGACCGTGCGCTGCTTCACGGGCAGCTTCCCGATGGCGTCCAACAGCTCCTCCTGCGAGAAATCCTTCTGTAGAACGGCTTGGTCATCAGCTTCTTCCACCACCTCCTGACCGTGCAGGTTCTCGTCCCACTCCACCATCTCCGGACAGTCGCGCAGGTGCATCAGCGCCTGGTTGACGGCGATCTTCTTCAACCAGCCCTCGAAACTGCCGAAAGCGCGGAAGGTGCTGGCTTTCTCCATCGCGGCGAGGAACGCGTCCTGCGCCAAGTCCTCAGCCAAATCCCAGTCGGCCACATACCGATAGCACGCGCCCACCATCTTCCCAATGTGGCGCCGATATTGCTCCGACCAGAATGCTTCTTTCTTCATTCGTTCTCGCCTCTGATATTAGGATGCAAAAATACGAAAAGGTTACATATTTTTTGTGATCAGTGAACAGTGATTAGAATTGAAAACGAGAATCCATTTGCAGAAACACAAGATAATGCGTTTCCACATTCAGCATTCAGCATTCAACATTCAGCATTCAACATTCAGCATTCAGCATTCCACATTCAGCATTCAGCATTGATCAGAATCCCGCGAACGGCATGAACAACGGCGGGAGCAACAGCAGGAATCCCAGCACAATGAGCGCCAAGAGGAATTTCCAGATGAAGCGGAACCACGTGGAATACGGAATCCTTGCCACGCCGAGCACGCCGATGAGCACACCGGAGGTGGGGGTGATCATGTTGGTGAAGCCGTCGCCGAACTGGAAGGCGAGGACGGTGAGCTGACGCGGAATGTTCATCAGATCGGACCATTCAGCCATCATTGGGATGGTGAGTGCGGCCTTAGCCGAGCCCGACGGGATAATCAGGTTCAGCAGGTTCTGCATCACGTACATGGTGGCCGTGCTGCCGATTCTACCGGCATTCTGCATTCCCTGCGCTACCGCGTAGAGGATCGTGTCGATGATGTGGCCGTCTTCCAGAATGATGATGATGCCACCGGCCAAACCGACGACCAGGGCGGCCACGAGGATGTCCTTGCAGCCCTCCAAGAAGCTGCGGACCACCTTGTCGAATTTCATCCCGAAAGCGATGCCGGCGGAGATACCCATCGCGAAGAAGAGACCCGCAATCTCCATCACGTACCAGTCGTAGCCCAACACGCCCGTCACGAGAATCAGAATTGTGAAGAGCAGCAGCGTAAGGATCAGATGGTGAACGGATTTCCGTGTGGCGAAGAAGCCGATGAGGATGAACAGCGCCGCCCAGATCGGGAACAGCATCACGTGACGGCTGCCCAATCCCACGGTAATGTCCGTGTAGGGCATCGTGATAGCGCAATAGAGCAATATGGCAGATACACAGCCATATACGATCCACGCCGCCCTACCCGACTTCACCAGCTCGTGTTTGTCCTCAGTATCGGCGGTCTTCTCGCGCCAATAGCCGTCGATATTGTACGTCAGCGACTTTTCAGGATTCTTCTTGATGTAGTTGGCGTAAATCAGGGTAAAAACAATGGCGATAATGGTAAGGATAATCCAACAAATCAACCGGTAGCCGATGCCCGAGAAGGTGGGCAGTCCCGACAATCCCTGTGCGATGCCGATGGTGAATGGGTTGAGCATCGCGCCCGCGAAGCCCACGTGCGCGGCCACGTAGCACATCAGCACCCCCGTGATGGAGTCGTAGCCCATGGAAACGGCCAAAGGCACGAAGACCACAATGAAAGCGATGGTCTCCTCGCTCATCCCGAACACCGACCCGAACAAGCTGAACATCAGCATGATGGCGACAATCAGCAGGTTGTTGACCCCGACCTTTCGGAAGAAAGCGTGCTGTTGCATCCGCTGGGTTTTGTCGAGAAAGAGCCAGATGCCCCGGTTGATGGCGTCGGTCTCGTTCATGACCCAGAAAGCCCCGCCGATCATCAGGATGAAGACGATGATGCCCGAGGTGCGCTCGAAGCCCTTGAAAAAGGCGGTGAATACCTGCCAGGTCTGCGGCGCGGGATCCACCCGGTGGTACGAATCGGCGACCACCACGTTGCGTTCGTGCCCATCCACCGTAACGGTCTGACGGTCAAATTGTCCGCCCGGCACAATCCAGGTCAGGACAGCGCACACGGCGATGATGGAGAAAACGATGGTGAATGTGTGGGGGATGTTGAATTTGGTACGCATTTTTGTAATGGTTATAGGTTATAGGTTATTGAGGGTTATTGGTTGTGGGTTATTGTGGGGTATTGTGGGGGCGTATCGCATACGCCCATTTTCGCATACGCCCATTTGTACACGCCATATCGCATACACCCTTGCATTTATTTCAAATGTATCAATGCCGCAGCGCCGAGGACGGCCGCGTCATTGGATTGTAGTTCGGACAATTGGATGGAGATGCGGTCTTTGTAGATGTAGAGCAGGTTCTCGGCGAAATAGCGGCGCAGCGGTTTCAGCAGGGCTTCGCCGGCGCGGGTGGGACCGCCCATGAGGAAGAAGGCCTCCGGCGAGCAGAACGACGCGGCGTTGGCCATTCCGATGGCGAGCCAGTAGGCCGTGACATCGTAGGTCTTGAGTGCCAGAGGGTCGCCCGCGACGGCCATCTCGCCCACATCCTTGCAGGTGAGTTCGCTGCCAGAGAAGGTATCCGGCAGGTCTCCTTTGGCCGCCAATTCCTTGTAGGTCTGGCAGATACCACGTGCCGAGGCGTACATCTCCAGACAGCCCTTGCGCCCGCAGCTGCAGAGCCGGTCGCTGAGCGGGTTGACGATGGCGTGTCCGAGTTCCCCGGCCATGCAGCCGCGCCCGTGGATAAGGCGGCCATCGACGAAGATGCCGCTGCCGACGCCCGTGCCGAGGGTGATGGTCACGAAATGCTGCATCAGCTTCGCGCCGCCGTAGATGTGCTCACCGAGGGCGGCGGCATCCGCGTCGTTGGAGAGCGTCACCGGGATGTTCAGCATCCGCTGTAGCATTTCGCATATCGGGATCTCCTTCTTCATCCGCAGGTTGGCGGTGTCCGCCCCGATGCAGCCCGTGTCGAAATGGGCGTTGGGGGCACCGATGCCCACACCCGCAACCTCCGTGAGGCCGTTCTCCGACAGCATCGCTCGGATAGCGCCGGCCATATCAAGGATGTAAGGATGGTGGTCTTCGTATTCGGCAGTCTTCAAAATCTTGTGTTGCAGCACTTTGCCGTCCGGATTCACCAGTGCGATATCCGTGTTTGTGCCGCCTATGTCAATACCTATGGCAAGATGGTTCATAAATCGTGATTCTTGTTAAGAAATAAGAATTACAGGGCGCAAAGGTACATAAATTACGAATATACAGAGACAGATAAAATCACCGCTGTAGAGACGTTTCATGAAACGTCTCTACAATTTCAGTTACACAACAAAAAAACGGGACACCTGAAGATGTCCCGTCTTTTCATAATCTACAGCGATCATTTTACAACTGACCAGTCTGATCACTGATCACTGATTACTGTTCACTGATCACTGTTATTACAGCAGGTGGATGGCAACCGTCAAGCCGGCCATCACGATGCTCACCATGCTCATCAGCTTGATGAGGATGTTCAGGGACGGACCGGAGGTGTCCTTGAAAGGATCGCCCACGGTGTCGCCCACGACAGTGGCCTTGTGGTTGTCAGAACCCTTGCCGCCGAAGTTGCCTTCCTCGACATACTTCTTGGCGTTGTCCCAAGCACCACCGGCGTTGGCCATGAAGATAGCCAGCACGAAACCAGCGCCGAGACCGCCGACGAGCAGACCGAGCACACCAGCCACGCCAAGGATCAGACCCGTGACGATGGGGGCCAGGATGGCGAGGATGGACGGGAGCAGCATTTCGCGTTGAGCGCCTTTCGTGGAGATGGCCACGCAGCGTGCGTAATCCGGAGTACCCTCACCGGTGAGGATGCCCTTGATTTCGCGGAACTGACGGCGGACTTCCTCCACCATCTTCTGAGCGGCGCGACCCACAGCGTTCATCGTGAGACCGCAGAACAGGAAGGCCATCATGGAGCCGATGAAGACACCCACAAGCACTTTCGGGTTCATCAAAGAAACATTGTAATATTCCATGAAGTCGATCAGGGATGCCTGAGCGGTTTCGACGACGCGGTTGCCAAGGTCGAGGGTGTCAGTACCGATACGCACGAGGGCGATCTTGATCTCTTCCACGTAAGAAGCGAGCAGTGCGAGGGCGGTCAGAGCGGCAGAACCGATGGCGAAGCCCTTACCCGTGGCAGCGGTGGTGTTACCCAGCGCGTCGAGAGCGTCAGTGCGTTTACGAACTTCAGGTTCCAAACCGCTCATCTCGGCGTTACCACCGGCATTGTCGGCGATAGGACCGTAAGCGTCGGTAGCCAAGGTGATACCCAGCGTGGAAAGCATACCCACAGCTGCGATACCGATACCGTAAAGGCCCTTGGAAAGGTTGATGGCATTGAACTCGATCTGGAAACCGTTAGCGCACAAGAAAGCGAGGATGATAGCCACACCGATGGTGAGCACCGGGATGACCGTGGAAATCATACCCAAGCCGATACCGGAGATGATGACCGTGGCAGGACCCGTCTGGGATGCCTCAGCGACCTTCTGCGTCGGTTTGAAGGATTGGGAAGTGTAGTATTCCGTTGATTTACCGATAATCACGCCGGCGAGCAGACCCACAACCACAGAGAGGGAGACCTGCCACCACACGATGTCGGTGGAATCTTTGAAGAGCACATACATGATGCAGAACGTGGCCACTGCGATGAGGCAGGCGGCGGTGTTGGTACCGCGGCTGAGAGCCTTGAGCAGTTCGGTCATCGTGGCGTCTTCCTTGGTGCGAACCATGAAGATACCGATCACGGAGAGAATCACGCCAACGGCGGCAATCATCATAGGAGCGAGGATGGAGCGCATCTGCATTTCAGCACCGAGAGTGGCGAAAGCGGCAGCACCAAGAGCCATGGTGGAGAGGATGGAGCCAGCGTAGGACTCGTACAGGTCAGCACCCATACCTGCCACGTCACCCACATTGTCGCCCACGTTATCGGCGATGGTGGCGGGGTTGCGCGGGTCGTCTTCAGGGATGTTGTATTCGGTCTTACCGACAAGGTCAGCGCCCACGTCAGCGGCTTTGGTGTAGATACCGCCGCCCACACGTGCGAACAACGCTTGCGTGGAAGCACCCATACCGAAGGTCAGCATCGTGGTGGTGATGATCACCAGATGGTGTTCCTCAGGAATGAAATGGTCGAGGATGAAGAACCACACGGAAACGTCGAGCAACGCAAGGCCAACGACCGTCAAACCCATGACAGCACCGCTGCGGAAGGCGATCTGCAAACCCTTGTTGAGAGTCTGACGAGCACCGTTGGCGGTACGTGCAGAGGCATATGTGGCGGTCTTCATGCCGAGGAAGCCGGCCAAACCGGAGAAGAAACCGCCGGTCAGGAAAGCGAACCAGACCCAACCGTTCTGCAGATCAAAGATCGACATGATGAAGAACAGGATGGCCAAGACGATGAACACGATGGTCACCACCTTGTACTGCTGTTTCAGGTAAGCCATGGCGCCCTTGCGGACGTGCGAGGCGATTTCACGCATGGTGGGAGTGCCCTCGTCTTCCTTCAGCATTCTGCGATAGAAGAAGAACGCGAAACCCAACGCGACAATGGATGCGCAAAACACGATCCATACATACTTTACAAGATTTTCCATACTTTTTTGGGTTTTATGAATAATTTAGTTAAGTTGTTTCTTTTTTTGTGATTTGTGATTTGTGATTTGAATTCACTATTCACTGTTCACTGTTCACTGCTCACTGCTCACTACAAATTCTCCAAAATATACTTCGCCAACTTGTTATACAAATACGTCCTCGTGTTCCCGCCCATGATGAAGTGATTCTTGTTGGGGAAGAAGAACTGGTCGTATTCGATGCCGGCGGCGTTCAAGCCCTTCACCAACTCCATGGCGTTCTGGAAATGGACATTATCGTCGGCGGTACCGTGGATCAGCAAGTACTTGCCCTTGAGGTCCTTGGCGTAAGTTGTCGGGGAGTTGAGGTCGTAGCCGTCAGGGTTCTCCTGCGGGGTGCGCATGAAACGCTCGGTGTAGATATTGTCGTAGTAGCGCCAGTTGGTGACGGGAGCCACGGAGATGGCCATCTTGAAGGCGCCGTCGCCGCGGAACATCGACAAAGCGGAGAGGTAGCCGCCGAAGCTCCAGCCCCAGATGCCGATGCGGTCGCCATCGACGTAGTTCAACGTCTTGAGCCAGTTGGCCGCCGCAATTTGGTCGATGGCCTCGTACTTGCCCATCTGCTGGTAAATCACCTTCTTGAAGGCGTCGCCGCGGGTGGCCGTGCCGCGCCCGTCAACGCAGACGCTGATGTAGCCGTGCTGTGCCAGCATCTGGTAGAAGGCGAGGTCCTGCGCACTGCTGTAGGCGTTCATCACCTGCTGCGAGCCGGGGCCGCCGTAGCAGTTCATCATCACCGGATACTTCTTGCTCGGGTCAAAGTTTGCGGGCTTCATCATCCAGCCGTACAGCGTCACGCCGTCCTTCGTGGTGAAGCTGATGATTTCGCGCTTCACGAAGCCGTAGTCGTTCATGACGTTTTGGATATTCTGGTTGTCGTTGAGCACGCGCAGCTCCTTGCCCGTTTTGTCGTTGATGGTATATTTCGGAAGCGTGTTCAGGTCGGAGTATTGCAAGCGGTAGTAGTTGCCGTTGGGACAGAATTCCGTGCTCGCCCAACCGTTGCCGGCAGTCAGAAGCTGTTGTTTCTTTTGCTTCTTGCCATCATAATTGATGACGTAGAGATCGCGGTTGAGCACGCCCGATTCATTCGAGAGGTAGTAAATCTGCTTTTTTGCTTCATTAACATATTGGATCTCATTGACTTCCCACTCTCCAGAAGTGAGTTGAACGAGGGCACCGCCAAACATTAATTTGTAGATGTGGTTGAAACCGTTGCGCTCGGAAGTGACAATCATGGAGTTGTTGTCGGCCAGGAAGTAGTAGTTGTCGGTCACGTCCAGCCATTTGTCGTTTTTGTCGGTGTAGATGATATCCTGCGCCTTGGTGGCGGTGTTGTAGCGGATGAAGTCGAGCTGGTTTTGGTGACGGTTGAGCTTCAGCACGATAGCGTCACGACTGTTGGGAAGCCAATAGACACGCGGGAAATAGCAGTTGCTATTGTCGCCAAGGTCAAGGCGGGTGTCGGTGCCGGTCGCAAGGTCGTAGATGTGTACCTCCACGAGAGAGTTGTCCTCACCGGCCTTCGGGTATTTGTACTTGAAATCCGTGGGATAAAGCTCGTCGTACATCGGGATGGTGTATTCCTTCACACGGCTCTCGTCGAAACGGAGATAGGCGATTTTGGTGCCATCAGGCGACCAAGAGGCGGCCTGCGACATGTCGAGTTCCTCCTCATAAACCCAATCCGCGAAACCGTTCAGGATGTGGTTGGGATTGCCGTCGCGGGTAATGCGCACTATCTTGCCCGTGGTCAAATCCTGGTAGTAGAGGTCACAGTCGCGGGCGAAAACCACCTTGCTGCCGTCCTTGGAGAGTTCGGCAAAGCGGAGCAGATGCGCCGTGTCGGAAATCGGTGTAAGTTTCTTTCCTTCAATGTCATAGACGTAGTAATGCGCCAAAGAAGAACGTCTGTAGATGCTCTCCTGATCGAAGGCCAGCATAATCTTCTTCTCATCAGCGGAGAAGGCATAATCGCTGATGCCTGCCACTGAAAGTCTTTCTTTAGATGCCGCGCTTAAATCGCTATGCGACAACACAATACCAGCAACCGAACCATCGCTGAAATGATGCCGCTCAATACCAGCGCGTTTTATGACAGTGTAATCATCACTCACGGGCATGGCGGTGTAGCCGGCCACCCCGCGCGGGTAGAACGAAAAGTTGTCCCAAATCTCTTCAACGGTGATTTTCTTCGACTGCGAGAATCCGCAAATCCCTATAAACACAAGAAGGAGTGTAAATAATAAATGTTTCTTCATCGGCGAAAAATTTTAAGCCGCAAAGATACAAAATCCTTTAATATGAATGTTACGCTAATTCTAAAAATCAACTATTGACTTAAACCATTCTACATTCTACATTCTACATTCTACATTCTTCATTCTACATTCTACATTCTTCATTCTACATTCTTCATTCTTCATTCTACATTCTTCATTCTACATTCTACATTCTTCATTCTTCATTCTTCATTCTTCATTCAGCATTCAGCATTCAACATTCTCAAAACCTCACCGAGACTTTCGCTGCCAGCGAATGCCCCAACTTTTCGTAGGCGGCACGGCGCTTGAGTGTGTAGTCGAGGTGGATGCGCACGTGCTCCTCGGGCCACCATTCGAGGTCGAAGGAGAAATAGTGCGCGGTGGATTCCGGAATCTGCCGGTCGCGAACATAGTAATCGTAGCGGAACAGCGGACGAATGCGCTGCTGCACGTTGCTCTTGCTCCCCCACCCCATGTAGAACCAGTAGCCGACGAAAGCGTACAGTCCCCGCGTCTTCACCATATACACCGAATCAACCGTCACCGGGTCGTCCTCAGCGATGCCCGTGGTGCCCTGCAAGTACTCGGCACGGGCCGTCCAGTGCTTGCCCAGGTATTCCGTGCCTGCCGACCAACGGTTGCGCGGCGCATTGCGTTCCTTGTAAAGCGGATAGTTGCCGTAATAAACCGACCCCGACAGCCGGAAGTTCTTCACGAACGGATAGAAATCCAGCCGCGCCGAGAAATCCTTGCTCAGGTTGTCCTTACGGATGTTGATACCCGCACCGCCGAAAATGCCGGCATAGTATTTCAGGATGGGAATCCGCTCGTCACCATGCTTGTAGTCCGCCAACGTACCCGACAGCATCGCCCCGATTTCCAGACCATTGGCATATTCGGGAATTCCTGAAACATCAACAAAGCCAGCCAATGACGCCACCGACTGCGACAACTCCACAAACTCCAAATCCAAGGGCGACAGGAAGTTGTCCATTGTGTAGGGAGTCTTGATTTGCCCGATCCACAAATGCGCGTATTTGCAGAATTTCACGCGCAGCCACGCATCGAGCAGGCGCGGCGTAAAGGCCAGGTCAGCCTGCAACCGGAAATCGAGCATCGGGTGGAACTTCCCTGAAAAGTCGAAGCGGGCGCGACGCAACATGATGACATCGCTCTGCGTCAGCGTGCCGTCATCCTCACGCTGCCATTCGTGACCATATTGTGTATCCACAAACCCGTGAATCTGCAGATAGTCACTAAGTTTCCAATCGCGCACTTTTTTCTGCATGCCAGAAAGCGTGTCAGACTGCCCAAAAGCATGGTTCAACGGGCAAAAAGAAAGCACAAAAGCAAAAACAACACTCAAAAGCACAAAGCCCAAACAAGATGACTTCTGTATATTATTCATTATCAAAATCATAAAACTATGCTATAATTTATCATTTATTTTTGCAAAAATAATAAAATGGTTGGTTGTTCTGCTATTGTAAGTTCAAAAGGTAAAAGGCAAAAGGCAAAAGGCAAAAGGCAAAAGGGAAAAGGGAAAGCATATTCATAATTTGTTTATTTTTGCGCTCTTGTTCAAAACATATAAAAAACAGACGATTATGGCATTAGAACAAAAAATCAACGAAGACATCAAAGCCGCGATGCTGGCACGTGAATCCCATAAACTCAACGCTTTACGCGCTGTGAAATCGGCCATCCTGTTAGCCAAGACCCAAAAGGGCGGTGGCGGAGACCTTGACGAAGAGTCCGAAATCAAGATTCTTAAACAGTTGGTGAAACAACGCCAAGAATCGGCGGAGACCTACAAGGCGCAGAACCGCGAAGATCTAGCTGCCGAGGAACAGTTCCAGCTCGACATCATCCAAACTTACCTGCCGCAAATGCTTACCCCTGAAGAGGTTGAAGCGACGATCAAGGGCATCATCGCCGACAACGGCTTCAGCGGCATGAAGGACATGGGCAAGGTGATGGGCATGGCCACCAAGACGTTCGCCGGCAAGGCCGACAACAAACAGGTGTCCGACATCGTGAAACGGCTTTTGGCCCAATAACATAGCCGATGAAGTATTACGTCGTGGCCGGGGAGGCGTCGGGCGACCTGCACGCCTCCAACCTCATCAAAGCCATCCGTGAGAAAGATTCCGCAGCACAGTTTCGCGGCTGCGGCGGCGACTTGATGCGCTCCGCCGGCGCCGAACTGCTCATCCACTACCGCGATATGGCCTACATGGGGTTCTGGGAGGTTTTTGTACACCTGAAAGAGGTGTTAGGCAATATGAAACGCTGCAAAGCCGACATCCTCGACTGGAAACCCGACGTGCTCGTGCTGGTCGATCTTCCCGGCTTCAACCTGCGCATCGCCGAATTCGCCAAACAGCACCATATCAAGGTCGTTTACTACATCTCGCCCCAGATTTGGGCATGGAAGAAGGGCCGCATCAAGCAAATCAAGCGCGATGTCGATGAAATGATGGTCATTTTGCCTTTCGAGAAGGATTTTTACGCCAAACACGGCATGGACGTGCACTATGTAGGTCATCCGCTGTTAGATGCCGTCAGCCGCGATCTTCCCCAACGCGAGGATGTCCGCAACTTCAAGACAATTAACAAATTAGAAGACAAAGAGATCATCGCGCTACTGCCCGGCAGCCGCAAGCAGGAAATCAACGCCATCCTTCCGCAAATGCTGCAGATGGTCAAGCGGTTCCCGCAATACCAATTCGTGGTATCCACCGTCTCGTGGCTCCCGAAGGAACTGTACAACAAATATTTGCAAACGCCCGCAGAGACGCGCCATGGCACGTCTCTACAAAACGGCAATGTACGGACAGTCTGCGACCAGACCTATCCCCTACTCGCCAACGCCAAGGCCGCCATCGTGGCCTCCGGCACCGCCACTTTGGAAACCGCCATGATTGGCACCCCGCAGGTGGTCTGCTACGCCGGAAGCGAACTCTCCTACCTGATAGCCAAGCACTTGATATCGGGCATCAACTACATCTCGCTGCCCAACCTCATCATGGACGCCCCCGTGGTGACCGAGCTCATCCAACACGACTACAACACCGAACGATTAGAAAAAGAATTGCGCCTCATCACGGAAGACGATCAGAACATCGCCGCGATGAAAGCGCAATATGAGGAATTATATACTCGCTTGGGCAACGGCTCCGCCTCACAAAAGGCCGCCGATGTAGTCATCCAAGCCGCCAAGAAGTAATCCTACCAGACCAGCTTGAAACCCGTGCTGTGCACGTTGATAATCTGCACGTTGGGCTCGTTTTTCAGCAATTTGCGCAAACGGGTGATATACACATCCATATTCCGGCTGTTGTAGAAGCTGTCCTCCCCCCATATCTTCTTCAGCGCATAGCTTCTGAACAGCACATCGTTACGTTTCTCGTAGAGCATATCTAACAGAGCCGCCTCGCGGGAGGTCATCTTGTGCTCCTCCCCGTTGGAAATCAGGACCTGACGCTTGCGGTCGAACTGCAGATTCCCGATGCTGACGATATGGCTTTCGGGTTCTTCCTGCGCCCCCGTGCGACGCAACAGCGCCTGCATACGCGCCAGCAAGATCTCCATCGTGAACGGCTTTGTGATGTAATCGTCGCCGCCGATGGACAGCCCCTTGATCATATCCTCCTGCATCGTCTTGGCAGTCAGAAAGATAATCGGGATCCGCTTGTCCATCTTACGGATTTCCTGCGCCAACGTGAAACCGTCCTTCAAAGGCATCATCACGTCAATAAGGCAAATGTCAAACTCATTGAGGCAGAAAAGCTCATACGCCGCCTCGCCATTGTTGGCATGTTTCACATCAAATCCCTTGCCGGTCAGCACCGTCGTCAGCACCTTCCCGAGATTCATGTCATCTTCCGCTAATAATACCTTTTTCGGTTCCATATTGTTTTTATTTATGAAAGCGCAAAGATACAAAACTTTTTACAATTTGCGGTTTGCGCTCTTTAACTTTTACAAGGTTTTTTTGAATTCTTTATATTACTACCCCGCCCTACGGGCACCCCTTCTAAAATAGAAGGGGAATTGGACTTCGACCGCCACTACCCAACAAAACCGAAGGAATTCTACACTCTACACTCTTCATTCTACACTCTTCATTCTACATTATGCATTATGCATTATGAATTAATACCCACCATGCCACTTCCTCAGAAACCATTCAATCCCCAACAGCAGCACGATAGCGGCGAAATACCACGGGGAGTTCAGCAGCATGGAGTATTTCTTCTGATACGAGGCCACCGGCTTGATGTTGTCGTTGGCCTTGATTTCCTTGACCACCTTCTCCAACTCGTTGCGGGCGAAGCACTTGCCACCGCTCGTCTGGGCAATGCTCTTCAGCAGGTCGTGGTTGGCGACCAGATTGGCGGTTTCCACGAAAATCTCCTGCACAGAGAAGGTGCCGCTCTTCTCGTAACTCTTGTTTCCGAGCTGCGTCTTGGCCGTCCAGGTGTAAGTTCCAACCGGCAACTCACCCATATTCAAGTAGTAAGCGTTATTCTGTTTGGAGAACTGTGCATCGTAAGTAGTATCGCCGCTGCCCTTGATGGAGAGTTTCACGTCAGGCGTGTTCACCAGCTCGTGGCTCTCGTTGAATAGTTCGGCGGAGAATTCCACCGGGGCGTTCTCAGCAAAGACAGCGTTGTGGCGCACCCGGAACGGACTCTTGTCGTTCTTGGCCACCAAAAACAGCGCGGTCTTGTTCACAATCTCGTTGAAAGCATCGTGATTCTGGGTGTTCACATAGTCATAAACCTTCCAAGACCAAAGTCCAGTGCCCGAGATAACCCCCGTCTTGGCTCCGTTCACATCATTGAACATGATCAGCGGGTACTTAGTCTCCACACCGCTAATTCTCTGTGTCATAAACAGATTTGCAGAAACGGCAGCCTTATAGGTTCCGAAAGGAGCCTGCAACGGCGGCAACGTGGGCAACAACTGCTGTGCCTCTTCGGAAAAAGAGAACAACATGAAATTGTTGTTATAAGAGGCCGTGGCATTGTTCGTCATATTCTTGCCCTGCGAAATCTGCAACCCCGTGTTCAAGCCGTTGAAGGCATTCAGATCGGTCTGTGTACCCACGATATACAAAGACGAGACACCACTTTGACGAATCTGCGAAAGCAGTGAGGAGGCAGGGTGTTTCTGTGACGGCAACTGATGCAGGATGACCAGCCCGAAGTCGGAAGGATTGTCTTTGAATTCTTCCACAGACTTCACCACAACCTCGTAATTGTCAGAGAGTTCCAACGCAGAACGGATGGCGGCCACATCGGGATGCGGCGCGTCATAAACAATCGCGATTTTGTCTTTGGACTCGATCACACGGATGAAGAACTGCGCGTGGTTGTTCTTGTGCGTCACCTCACCGTCCAACTCGTCCAAATCAACCTTGAACTTCTTGAGACCGGGATTCTCGGCATCCACCAAGAAAGAGACCGTCTCAAAATACTGGTTTCCTGATATTTGCAGCGTCCTGCTGAAAACCTCGCCTTTGTCATCGGAAACGGTGATCTTCGCGCTCTTGCCGACAAGCTTGCCCGCCTGCACCTTCACCTCCACGGGAGCGCGGTTGCCCTTCAACACCTCCTTGTTATGGACGATGTCGGCAATGAAGAGGTCCGTGGCCTGCTCGTCAGAGCCGAGAGCGACGGTATATACCGGAAAGCCAACCTTTTGGGCGGCGTAATACGGGTTCGAGCCAATGTTGTAGATGCCGTCGGTGAGCATCACCACCGCCCCGACATTACGGTTCGAATACAGCAGACTGATGTCATCGAACAAAGCGGAAAGGTTCGTCGATTTATCGGAGAAATCCACGTTAACATTCTCTTTGTCAACCAATTGGTTTTCATCGCCCACAAGATAGACATCCACATCGTACTGTTTGGCGAGTTCGTTGACAACATTCTGCAGCTGTTTTGGATATTCGGAGGTGTAGAAATCCGCGTCTTTCCCGGATTTGACGGATTCGCTGTTGTCTATCGAGAAGATAATCACGGGTTTGTCGGTCTGCTTGCGGATCATCTTGAGCATCGGGGCGAGCAGCAGGAACGCAAGCAGCGACATGGCGAGCCCGCGCAGCGAAGCCATAATGATACGGTCGCGTTTCTCGAAAGCCACATTGTCGTTGCGAAAATAGAGATACAGCGCATAGCCGACACCGAGCAGGACGGCGAAAATCGCCAACCAAAGCGGATACTGTGTAAGTAATGACATTTTAGTTGGTTAGAAAG
>JAEEGJ010009041.1_pt1 | contig 26998 bp, 19 predicted proteins | sample 8958761 | NCBI WGS metagenome assembly JAEEGJ01 (sample SAMN16246546, study PRJNA631951) | gut metagenome | biome: gut microbiome; feature: rumen; material: RS-attached | host: Bos | place: Iran: Karaj | collected 2018-10 | reverse complement strand
CCCAACGCCATCTGCCTGTGCGCAGGCTTCAACTGGGCGTACGACCTCACGCCGGTGGCGACGGAGCCCATCGAGCGGCCCAACGTCGCCTATGTGTCCCACCCCTACCCGATGAAGCGCTCCGAGCCCTGGGAGGCGCAGTGGGAGAAGGATTTCGGCTACGTGGCCGACACGTATCCCGTCATCTGCACGGAGATAGGCTACTGCCTCGAGGACGAACCGGGCGCGCACATCCCGGTGATGTCCACCGACGTCTATGGCGAACACATCACCCGCTACTTCGAGCAGAAAGGCATTTCCTTCACGGTATGGTGCTTCGACACCAGCTGGGCGCCGATGCTCATCAGCGACTGGGATTTCACCCCCACGACCCAGGGCCGCTTCTTCAAGGCCTACCTGCAGGGGAAATAAACCCGTTTCAAGCCATAAAAAAGACGGAGGTCCGGATCATCCCGGGCCTCCGTCTTTCATACACAGGCGTGCCTAGTTCACCTCGGCGCGGGCCATGGCGTCCTTGTAGTACTTCTGGTCCACGAAGACATCCTGCTTGTAAGGATTGATGTGGCGCTTCTTCGAGACGCAGATGATGTAGCCGAGGGCGATGCAGTTGGTCACCAGGGCCAGGGCGCTGATCACGACCATCATCGTGGGATTGGCGGCCACCAGGGAAGGATCCACGGTGGTGCCCACGATGCCGTCCACGGCCGCCTGGCCGCCTGCGGCGTACAGTTTCTCGATGGTGGCGACACCTTCCGGATAGAGGACGGGAAGGGTGGCCCAGCTGAACCACTGACGGCCGTCCTTGAAGGTCTCCTGGAAGAGCGGGAACACCTGGGCGAACATACACCAGATGGCCAGGGTGTTGGCGCGGTTCTGGATCCAGCCGCCGCGGTTCCACAGCAGGGCCGCGATGGTCGGGGCGAGCAGCAGGGCGACGCCGCAGTACCAGCTGTGCGTAGGCAGGCAGTTGTAGGTGTAGGCGAAGTTCCAGATGTCGTAGATGACGATATAGACCCAGGTCATATCGGCCCAGATCATATCCTTCCTGTCCTTGGAGGGATAGACGTTCCACCAGGCGGTCATACAGAAGATGTTCAGGATGCCGGCGACGCCGTTCATCACGTTGTGCCAGCCGCCGTACTGCCAGACGCCCTCGGAAGTGAGCCACCACTTGTTCCAGCCCATCGCGGCGCTCTCGAAGTCGGAGGCGCAGGCGATCAGGATGTTGATGGCCACGATGATGAACGGGAAGGGCTTGAACCAATGCTTGGCGCCGATGCCCCATTCGTACTTGATCATCATAAAGCCGATACATCCGGCCGTGGCGGCGTAGAGCTTGGCATAATGGAACCAGCCCTGCATATAGACGTGGGTCTGGTTCTGCAGCGCCCATTGCGCGCCGCTCTTCACGCCGATCCAGATGGCGAGGAAGTACGCGGTGAGGGCCAGCGGAATGGCCAGGAAGGTGACGATGCCGCCGAATTTGGTCCGGCGTGCGAATTCATTGAACAGGATGAGTCCGGCCAGCACGACCAGGAGCATCAGCCATTGCGACAGGGCATTCGCCCCATAAACTTGAAAGAACATAATAGTTTTAGTTTTTGTTAATTAATAGGTTGCTGAGATACAAGATTTTTCTCTCTGATCAGGGCCCAGACTGCCCAGGCGGCGGTGAGGACCAGCGCCATCGGCACGCCTACGGTGAGCATTTCGCGGAGCATCACGCCGCCTCCGCCTTCCAGGCCGAGCGCCGTGAAGAAGGGAAAGCGCCAGGTCAGCTCTCCGTTGATGACGTGGTCCACGATCAGCATCAGGGTGCCGCCCCAAAGCATTTTCTCCAGTGCGGGAAGCTCCCGCCAGACGGGACGCCCGGATTGTACGGCGCGCTTGCGGCACGCACTCACCACGATGGCTTCCACGAGAGGTACGACAAAACAGGACATAATCGATGATGGTTTTAATTACTGACTTCTATTTCTTTGATTTCCACTTCATTGCCCCGTAGGAGCCAGGTATGGACGCCCTGGCAGTGGGGACAGGTCTTTCCGTAGCGTACCGTCTCGTACTCCCGGCCGCAGTCGTCGCAATGCGTCACGGCCGGGATGGTCTCGATCCGCAGCTCGCAGCCCCGGAGCATATCCTCCTTGTCGGCGGCCCAGCGCCAGCAGTCGGTCAGGTACTCGGGGACGACCGTCGAGACCTCCCCGATGTTCATTACCACGGCGGACACGTGCTCCACGCCGTGCTCCCCCGCCGCCTGCTTGACGTCGCGGATGATGTAGAAGACGATACCCAGTTCGTGCATGGTAAACGCCGCTATTTCTTTTTGAACAGGATCTTTCCGGTGCGTTGGACCATATACGGGAGGATGCCGCTGAACTTGTCTTCCGAAGTCCTCATCACGCTGGCCTCAGGATGTTTGCGGTACAAGTGGATGGCATCGAAACCGCACTTGGTGGTGCAGACGCCGCAGCCGATGCAGCGGTTCTCGTCCACGACGGACGCGCCGCAGCCGAGGCAGCGGGCCGTCTCCCTGCGCACCTGCTCCTCGGTAAGCGTGCCGTGATACTCGCGGAAATCGTCCTTGGCCGGCACGACGCCGGGATCCTGGCGGGAACCGTTGTCGTAGCTCTCCAGCCGGATGTTCTGCTTGTCCAGCTCGATGAAGTCGCGCCGGTTGCGGCCTATCGTCATATGGCCGTGCTGCACGTAGCGGTGCAGCGACTCGGCGGCCTCTTTGCCGGCCGCGATGGCGTCGATGGCGAACTTGGGGCCGGTATAGACGTCGCCGCCCACGAAGATGTCCTCCTCGGCGGTCTGGTAGGTCAGCTTGTCCGCGACGGGATACACGCCGCGGAAGAATTCGACCTTCGTGTCCTTCAGCAAGTCCTTCAGCACAACGGTCTGGCCGATGGCGAAGATGACCATATCGGCGTCGAGCGTGATCAGTTCGCTCTCGTCGTATGCGGGAGCGAACCTGTGGTCCGCGTCATAGACGGAAGTGCACTTCTTGAAGACGATGCCGCTCACCTTGTCCGTGCCCAGGACCTCCTTCGGGCCCCAGCCGGGATTGATCACGACACCGTCCTCGCGGGCTTCCGTGCGCTCCTCGAGCGAAGCAGGCATAATGTCTTCGGTCTCGAGCGAGAGCATCGTGACCTCGGAGGCCCCGCTGCGCTTCGCCACGCGGGCGGCGTCGATGGCGACGTTGCCGCCGCCCACCACGACCACCTTGCCGGCGACCTTGATCTTGCCGCAGTTGGCGTCGTGCAGGAAATCGATGGCCGTGGCCGTGCCGGGGAGCGTCTCGCCGGGGATGCCCGGCAGGCGGCCGCCCTGGCAGCCGATGGCCACGTAAAAGCCCTTGTAGCCCTGCTCGCGCAGGCTCGCAATGGTGACGTCCGTGCCCACTTCAACGCCGCAGCGGATCTCCACGCCGATCTCCCGCATCACGTCGATCTCGGCGTCGAGCACGTCTTTCTCCAGCTTGTAGGAAGGGATGCCGTAGCGGAGCATTCCGCCGGGCTCCTCGTTCTTGTCGAAGACGGTGGGCTTGTAGCCCATCGTGGCGAGGTAATAGGCGCAGCTCAGGCCGGCCGGACCGCCGCCGATGATGGCGATCTTCTCCTCCCAGCGGTCCTTGACGTTGGAGCAGATGTTGACCTCAGGGACGAAACGCGTCTCCGCCTTGAGGTCCTGCTCCGCGATGAATTTCTTGACGGCGTCGATGGCGACGGGCTGGTCGACTGTCCCGCGGGTGCAGGCGTCCTCGCAACGGCGGTTGCAGACGCGGCCGCACACGGCCGGGAAGGGGTTCTCCCGCTTGATGAGCTCCAGCGCCTCGGTGTATTTGCCTTCGGCGGCTTTCTTCAGATAGCCCTGGACGGCGATGTGCGCCGGGCAGGCTGTCTTGCACGGGGAGGTACCGGTCGGATAGCAGTTGATGCGGTTCTTGTCGCGGTAGTCCTCATCCCACTTGTGCGGGCCCCATTTGGCGGCGTCAGGCAGCTCCTGTTTGGGATACGCGACGGGGCCGTCCTGGGTGCAGAGCTTCTGCCCCAGCCGGACGGCGCCCGCCGGGCAATACTCCACGCAGCGGCCGCAGGCCACGCAATTCTTCGGGTCCACCTCGGCGACGTAAGCGCTGCGCGACATATTCGGTGTATTGAAAAGCTGCGACGTGCGCAACGCGTTGCATATCTTGACGTTGCAGTTGCATATGGCAAAAATCTTCCCCTCGCCGTCGATGTTGGTGATCTGGTGCACGAACCCGTGATCCTCCGCCTTCTTCAGGATGGCCATGCACTCGTCGTAAGTAATATAATGGCCGCGGCCCGTCTCATTCAGGTACTCGGCCATATCACCGACGCCGATGCACCAGTCGTGGTAGTCGTCGGCGCAGCCCTCGTCCAGCAGCTTGCGCCCTATGCGGCAGGAGCAGATGCCCACGGCGAGATGCCCTTCATAGCGCTTGAGCCAGTAGGAGATGTGCTCGATGTCGATGGACTGGTTCTCCAGGGAAATGGCCTTCTCCACCGGGATGACGTGCATACCGATGCCGGAGCCGCCCATCGGGACGAAGGGCGTGATCTTCTCCAGCGGGAGGAAGGTCATTCGCTCGAAGAACATACCCAGTTCGGGGTGTTTCTTCATCAGCTCCTCGTTCATATTGGTGTATTCGGCGCTGCCGGGAACGAACATGGGCACCCAGTACACGCGGTCCTTCCGCTCGTAGGTGGTGCCGGGGACGGGGCCGTCCTTGGTGTATTTGTCGTCGTAGTCGTATTCCATGACGCCCAGCCGGGCCATCAGGTCCAGCAGTTCGTCCAGGGCCTCGTCCGTAGGGACGAAATGCTTCTTGCGGTTCAGCTCGTGAAGCGCGTCATAACTCCAGTGCTTCCGCACCCGGACAGGGTTGCCGGGCAGCATCGCCAGCATAAGGTCCAGCGCGGCTTCGCGGGTCACGGCGTCCATCTCGTCCTCGAAGATGCAGGCGAGCCCCCAGTACTCGGGGGCCTCGGTGGTCATCTTGATCTTCCCGGGGATACGGTCGGTGACGTGCCGGACCAGCTTGATGATCTTGGGATTGGGGTTCTTGTCTCCAAAATGCTTGGGGACAAATTTCTTGGACATCTCAGGCATAAAGTATAGTTCTAGTGTTTTTTCCAGTCGGTCACTTCCTGCAGCAGCCATTCGGCGAAGGCTTCCACGCCCTCCCCCGTCCTGGCGCAGATGGGGATGACGGCAGCCTTGGGATTGCGCATACGCACGTGCTCCCGGCAGCGGTCGAGGTCGAAGTCGAAGTACGGCAGGACGTCCGTCTTGTTCACGACGACCACGTCGCAGACGGAGAACATCAGGGGGTATTTCAGCGGCTTGTCGTCCCCTTCCGGCACGGACAGGATCATCGCGTTGCGCACGGCGCCGGTGTCGAATTCGGCCGGGCAGACCAGGTTGCCCACGTTCTCCAGGACGACCAGGTCGAAATCCTGCAGGGGCAGGTTGTCCAGGCCCTGTCGCGTCATCTCCGCATCCAGGTGGCACATTCCGCCGGTATGGAGCTGGATGGACGGGACGCCGGTCTCCGCCTGGATCCTGCGGGCATCGACGTCGCTGTCGATGTCCGCTTCCATCACGGCGATGCGGATCTTGTCCTTGAGGAGATTGACGGTACGGATCAGGGTCGTGGTCTTGCCGCTGCCCGGCGAAGACATGAGGTTCAGCAGATAAACCCCCTTGTTTTTCAGTTCGGAGCGGAGCGCGGCGGCGTCTTCTTCGTTCGCCGCAAAGATGCTCTTCTTGATCTCGATGACTTTCACTTCGTCCATAAGAGCGCGTGAAATCGGTTATTAATCAGTAGTGTGGTTTTGGTTCCCAAAGTTACGATTTATTTTTGTATATTTGTAACCCGTATTCACCACAATTCTATTCTTATGCAATACGGGTACGACAACGAGAAATATCTCAGGATCCAATCGGAGCACATCAAGGAACGCATCGCCAAATTCGGCAACAAGCTGTATATGGAGTTCGGAGGCAAATTGTTCGACGACTACCACGCCAGCCGCGTGCTGCCCGGATTCGAGCCGGACAGCAAGTTCAAGATGCTCTACCAGTTGAAGGACGATCTGGAGATCGTGATCGTGATCAGCGCCGTGGACATAGAGAAGAACAAGGTCCGCAACGACCTGGGCATCACCTACGACGTGGACGTGCTGCGTCTGCGCGACGAGTTCATGGAGCGCGGCTTCAGCGTCAACAGCGTCGTCGTCACCCACTATAACGGCCAGGCCAGCGCGGACGCCTACCGCAAGCGCCTGGAGCGGATGGACATCAAGGTGTACTACCATTACACGATCGAAGGCTACCCCAACAACGTGGCCCTGATCGACTCCGACGAGGGCTTCGGCAAGAACGACTACGTGGAGACCACCAAACCGCTGGTGGTGATCACGGCCCCCGGTCCCGGCAGCGGCAAGATGGCCGTCTGCCTGAGCCAGCTCTACCAGGAAAACAAGCGCGGCATCAAGGCCGGCTACGCCAAATTCGAGACCTTCCCGGTCTGGAGCCTGCCGCTGAATCATCCCGTGAATATCGCCTACGAGGCCGCCACGGCCGACCTGGACGACGTCAATATGATCGATCCCTTCCACCTGGAGGCCTACGGCGAGACCGCGGTCAACTACAACCGCGACATCGAGATCTTCCCGGTGATGAACGCCCTCTTCGAGGACATCTACGGCGAGTCGCCGTACAAGTCTCCGACCGATATGGGCGTCAATATGATAGGCCCCTGCATCAGCGACGACGCCGTCTGCCGCGAGGCCTCCCTGCAGGAAATCATCCGCCGCTACTATACCGCGCTATGCAAATTCGCCGACGGCAAGGCCACGGAGGGCGAAGTCAACAAGCTGGTCCTGCTGATGAAGAAAGCCGGCATCACCACCGCCGACCGCAAGACGACCGTCGCCGCGCACGAGCGCCTGGAGAAGTCAGGCGGCGCCACGGCGGCCATCGAGCTCGAGGACGGCACCATCCTGACGGCGGAGACCTCTCCCCTGCTCGGCCCCAGCGCGGCGCTCCTGCTCAATGCGCTGAAGCATCTGGCGGGCATTCCGCACAATGTCAAGCTCATTCCCAAGACGATGATTGCCCCGATCCAGAAGACCAAGGTCACCTACCTGCACGGGCACAACCCGCGCCTGCACACGGACGAGGTGCTGGTCACGATCTCGATGATGAGCCTGCTGGACGAGAACTGTATGCTCGCCCTCGCCCAGCTGCCCAAGCTCAAAGGCGCGCAGGTCCACTCCACCGTAATGCTCAGTGAAGTGGACCGCAAGACTTTCAAGAAACTGGGCGTCGATCTCACCTGCGACCCTGTGCGCAAGATGAAGGACCCCAAGACGAGCGTCGAAGAGGAGCTCTAGCGAACCAGATTCTGCAACGCAGCGCCGAAAATCAGGTAGGAAGTATTACCGGCGATGGTGCCTTCGTTCTGGCCCCACAGGAACGGCCAGTCATCGTAGTTCTCGAAATGGTCCGGGTGGCGGAACAGCACGCCCGGGGCCACGTTGCCGGGGATGAAGGAGAAGTCCGCCCGGTTGTTGCCGTAGAACACCTCCTTGGGACGCGTGGCGCCGACGGCGGCCACCAACGAATAATTGTGGTACGGGTGGCAGCCGAAGAGGTAGCCGGCGGCCTTGAGGGCGTATTCCGGGCCTATGATCTCCGGGAAATACTTGCTCGCGAAGGCGGCGGTGGTGCCGAAAGTGACCACGCTGCCGCTGGCCGCCCAGTTGCCCAGGCCGATCGGCACGCCGTAAGGGTTGTCCTCATCCATACTGTCCAGATATTCCTTATACTGCTGCACGTACGGGATCAGGCGCTCCCTGTAGGCCGCATCCAGGTACGGGATGGCGTCCAGGGCGGCCGAGATGGCGGACTGGGCATTGCGGTCCAGCGCCGGCCAGATCTGCTCCTGGAAATCGTCCAGATAGTGCTGCTCCCCTGTCGAGACATACAGCTGCAGGTTGGTGGACATATTGCCGAAGCCGCCGCGGCCGCGGTTGCCGCCGGCCGGGTTGCGCTGCATCAGTTCCGTGCCTTCCTTCATCAGGCGCTTGGACTGCGTGAGGGCGCGGCGGGACAGGTCGTCGTTGTAGCCCGCCAGGGCGCGGCTGGCCGCCGCGAACATCGTCGCGGCCTGCAGGTCCAGGAACGGGTTGCGGGTCGTGAAAGCCCACATATCGTCGGGCGTGCCGCTGGACCTGCCGTCCGCCGACTTCTCGTACGGTTTCAGGCGCGGATCGTAATGCAGGCCGTCCGTGATCGCCGCGGCGTCGCCCAGGTGGTGGTAATTGTCCAGGACGGAATTGGAGAGGGTCTGCGCCATATGGCCGATGTTTTCGGCCTGCGCGACCAGGTTCAGCGTGCCGTGCTCGATGTACTGCAGCACGTCGGGAACGCCGTCCGGACGGTGCAGGTCCACGTAGCGCTGCTTCTCGCTGACGAAGGTCTCGTCGCGCATCGGCTTGAAGCGCTCCCAGGCGGAGACCAGGTTCTGCACCACGCTGATGTTGGAGCCCGTCTCGATGTCGAAGTCGCCGGCATCGAAGAAACCGCCCACGTTCAGGCCGGGGATCAGCTGCAGCGCCTTGTATTTCGTGTCGATGACGCCCTGGCTGTGCAGGTCGAAGTGGTCCGTGTTCGCGGGTGCCTGGAGATAACCCTCCTTGAAGGGCTCCCCGTGCCACACGCGGTAGCCTTCGTTGACCATCATATGGTTCATATGGATGGGGATCCAGACGTCGCTCGTGGCGTCCGTGATCCGGTCGAGCACGTCCTCGCCGATGATGAAATTGTCCGTCTTTACGTCTCCGTAGCGGAGGAAGTACACGCCCGGCTCCTGCACGGAGGAGAAGTCGAACTTGGCGTAGTGATACTTGTAATAATCGCCCCAGGAGCGCACCGGACCCGAGAAGACGCGGGCCTCGGTCCCGTCCGGCTTCACCTGCCAGACCTCGGCGGTCGCGCGCACCTTGTCGGCCTTGTCCAGCTCCACCACGGCCACCTTCGGCTGCGCCGGCAGGTAACCGACCTGGGAGAAGCCCACGTTCGGCTCGCGGACCCAGCCCGCGACGGCGTTCGGCTCCACGGTCCAGCTCAGGACCTTGCCGGTCTTGCCGGCGGGCAGCAGGCTGCGCAGCACGTACCAGCCGTTCTGCGCCAGGAGACGACCGTCGTACAGCATCAGCTCGGCGTCCTCGGAAGTGATCTTGATCATACGCTCCGGCGCGTCCGGCGCCGCCACGAGGGTGTGGCCGACGGAGAGCGGGAGCGGATCCACGAAGCGGCCGGTGCCCCGGTCGTCATAGGTCCTGTAGCCCTTGAACTGCTTGACTTTCTCGTCGTTGGGGCGCGTGACGGTGGCGCTGGCGGCATAGCGCGGGAAGCGCTCCGCACAGCCGTCCATCAGGTAGGCCTTGTTCCAGTACTGCGACGGGAGGAGCTCCAGGTTCAGGCCGGCGTCGCCTTCCAGCTCCGCCGGGAGCGGCTTGTCCAGCCACACGTCGATACGGAAGGCATTCCCCTCCGGGCTCACGACGATGCGGGAGTCGAAATCATAGTCCGGATAGCGGAGGCCGACCTCGATCGTGCCCGCCTCGGCGTCCACGTTGCGGAAGCTCGTCTCCGGGACCAGGTCCCACTGCTCCGGCGTATTGACGAGGCGGACGGCGCCGCCCTGCACGGTACGGACGCCGTGGTGGATGATCTCGATGCCGGAGTTCTTCTCGTCGTTGAAGCCGCCGGAGAAGGTGTTGCTGTACACGAGGACGTTGACGCCACGCCGCTCGAAATACTCCAGTTCATTGAGTTCGAGTCCGGAATCGGCTGTGCGGGCGCAGGCTGCAAGCAGCAGCGGGAGGATGAGGAAGGCGATTCTATTCATAAAAGGACAATTCTGTTTGTCCAAAGATAGCCTTAAATGGCGTATCCGCCTACTCCATTTGCACCAAGTTGTTGTACTATTGTATCAGCGTTTGTCGAAATGCTGGTAATCCTTCTGGCTGGACCAGCTTCCGCCCCAGGTGAAGCCATGTTCGAGGAAAAGCCGGCAGCAGAGGTCGTCGCGGGTGATCTTATGCGGGAAATCGAGGCTGCGGTCCACGTAAGGCTGGCCTTCGGGCGGTCTCACCACGCCGTTGCGGTCGATGTAGGGATTCTCCAGCGGATTCACGTCCACGGCCAGCCCGAGCGCGTGGCGCGAAAGGTTCTTCTGGCCCGGCACCGTGCGGTAATTGAAGCAGGAGGTGTTGTCCGCCTTCATCGATTCGTCGTCGGAGCCGCCGAAATCGTCCACCAGGCGGATGCTGCGGATCGGATACTGTGCATCGTACAGCCGAATGAAGATGTCCAGCAGGTCCTCGGCGATCGCCGCGTTGCAGACCATCTCCCCCGTCTGCGGGATACCGTCGAAACCGATGAACGAGAGCCGCAGGTAGCGCAGCTGGTCCAGGCCGATCGTGGCCCCTTCGGGGTAGGAATTCCCCCGCATACGGGCTTCCACCTCCGGCGGGATCTCCGACGCGGTGAATTCGGGCACGAAGCGCGGCGGCGCCTGCACTTCCGGAGCCGGCGTCACGGACGCGGACGGCTCCTGCGCCTGCGCGCCGCGCTGGCGGCAGGCGCCCGCGAGGAAGAGGACGGCGATCGCCAGGCAGGGCAGCATCCGGGAGGAAAAAGTACGCATACGGGAAATCTTTTCTACAAATATACGAAATAAAATTGCTAACTTTCCCTTGTGAAATCCCGCACCTACATCGCCATCGACCTGAAGTCCTTCTACGCCTCCGCGGAGTGCGTGGCGATGGGGCTGGACCCGCTCGACACGCACCTCGTCGTGGCCGATGCGAGCCGCACGGAGAAGACCATCTGCCTGGCGGTCTCCCCTTCCCTCAAGAGCTACGGGATCGGCGGCCGCGCCCGGCTGTTCGAGGTCGTGCAGGCCGTGCGCCGCATCAACGGCGAAAGGCGCCGGAGCGCGCCGGGCCGGCGTTTCGGCGGCAAGAGCCACATCCATTCCGAGCTGCAGCGCGACCCGTCCCTGGAGCTGGACTACATCGTGGCGCCGCCCCGTATGGCCCATTATATGGAGGTCAGCGCCAGGATCTACAGCATCTACCTGCGTTACGTCTCGCAGGAGGACGTCCAGGTCTATTCCATCGACGAGGTCTTCATCGACGCCACGGACTATCTCAAGGCCTACAAGCTCTCCGCCCACGATTTCGCGCGCAAGCTCATCCGCGAGGTGCTCGCGGAGACGGGCATCACCGCCACGGCCGGCATAGGCCCGAATCTCTATCTGTGCAAGATCGCGATGGACATCGAGGCCAAGCACAGCCCCGCGGACGCGGACGGCGTGCGCATCGCCGAGCTGGACGAGATGAGTTACCGCCGCAAATACTGGACGCACCGGCCGCTGACGGACTTCTGGCGCATCGGCCGCGGCATCGCCGCGAAACTCGAATCCAACGGGCTCTACACCCTGGGCGACGTGGCGCGCTGCTCCCTCGGCAAGCCCTACGAGCGGCTCAACCCGGAGCTCCTGTATAAACTGTTCGGCGTCAACGCCGAACTCCTGATCGACCACGCCTGGGGCTGGGAACCCTGCACGATGGCCGACATTCGGGCCTACCGCCCCGCGACCAGCAGCCTGCAGAGCGGCCAGGTCCTGTCCCAGCCCTACACCTTCGAGAAGGCGCGGGTGGTCATTCACGAGATGACGGACCAGCTGGTCCTGAGCCTGGTGGACAAAGGCCTGGTCACGGACCAGATGGTCCTGAGCGTGGGCTACGACGTCTCCTGCCTCACGGATCCGGAGCGCCGCGCCCGCTACGACGGACCGACGACGAAGGACTGGTACGGCCGTCCCGTCCCGAAGCCCGCCCACGGCTCCGTCAACCTCCCCCGCCAGACCTCGTCCACGCGTATCATCGCCGACGCGGTGCTGGAGCTCTTCGACCGCATCGTGGATCCGGCGCTGCTCGTCCGGCGGATGTACGTCGTCGCGATGCACCTCGTGGACGAATCGAAGGTACAGGCCGTCCAGCTGGACCTTTTCGAGGAGCCGGCCGAAGAGGACGGGCGCGAACGCAGCCGCCAGGAAGCCATCCTCGCCATCAAGCGCAAATTCGGCAGCAATGCCATCCTGACGGGCACCAACTTCGAGGAAGGCGCCACCGGACGCGACCGCAACAGACAGATCGGAGGACACAAGGCATGAACGATTTCGACCACCGCTACGACGACATCATCGCGCTCCCCCACCCGGATCCGGACCCGAGGCGCCACCCGCGTATGGCCATAGCCGACCGCGCGGCCCAGTTCGCCCCCTTCGCCGCCCTCACGGGCTTCGGCGGCGTCATCGACGACACCGCCGACCGCCACCTCGCCGAGCAGCCGGAGATGTACGGCGATGACGATGATCCGCGCATCCCGGAACCACAATATTGAAAAGATACGGCAGGATTATGAAAAAGGAGGTGTGTTTTTTTCGCTACTTTTGCGAAAAATGCACGCAAACCACATTCTGCATATTATGAAAAAAGTACTTCTTTTCTGCGTTGCGGCACTCGCGTTCTGTGCCTGCAACTCCCAGCCGAAGACGCCCGGCCTCGTGAAGGTCACCGGCGGTCTCGTGCAAGGTGTCGTCGAAGAGGATATGATGATCTTCAAGGGCATTCCGTTCGCGGCTCCGCCCGTCGGCGACCTGCGCTGGAAAGCCCCCCAGCCCGTGATTCCCTGGGAGGGCGTCCTCCAGGCCGACAAGTTCGGCCCCAGCCCCGTCTCCAATATGGGCTTCCCCCGCGACGCCAGCGAGGACTGCCTGTACCTGAACCTCTGGACCCCGGCCAAATCCCCGAAGGACAAGCTCCCGGTGATGGTCTGGATCTACGGCGGCGGCTTCTCGATGGGCTCCTCCTCGATGTATGACGGCGCGCCCATCGCCCGCGAAGGCGTCATCCTCGTGACGATCAACTACCGCGTCGGCAAGCTCGGCTACTTCGCCCATCCTGCCCTGAGCGCCGAGAACCCGCAGCACGTCTCGGGCAACTACGGCATCCTCGACCAGGTGGCCGCCCTGCAGTGGGTCCACGACAACATCGCCAAATTCGGCGGCGATCCCGCCAAGGTGACCATCTTCGGCGAGTCCGCCGGCGCCATCTCCGTGAGCATGCTCTGCGCCTCCCCGCTCTGCAAGGGCCTCTTCCGCGGCGCCATCTCCCAGAGCGGCAGCTCCTTCGGCCCCGTCCTCCCGAAATCCTACCCGGGTGAGAATATGCAGACCCTCGCCACCTGCGAGCAGGAAGGCGTGGAATACGGCAATGCGATGGGCGCCACCACGGCCGAAGCCCTCCGCGCCCTCGACGCGGTCACGGTCAGCCGCCAGACCGTCGTCACCGGCGGCGCCTGGCCCATCGTGGACGGCTACGTGATTCCGGACGACCAGTACAAGATGTACAAGGCCGGCAACTACAACGACGTGGCCCTGCTGATCGGCTACAATGCCGACGAAGGCGACAGCTTCGGCTTCACCGAGGATCCCAAGGAGCACGTCGCCGCCACCAAGGAGCGCTACGAGGACTATGCCGAGAAGCTCCTCGCGGTCTATCCGCTGGAGCCGGACGGCAAGGTGGGCAAGACCGCCCGCGACCTGGGCCGCGACTCCGCCTTCGGCTGGGGCACCTGGATCTGGGGACGCCTGCAGAACGAGACGGGCAAGCAGCCGGTCTATCTGTACTACTTCGACCAGGATCCGATGTATCCGGAAGGAGACCGCCGCTACGGCCACAAATCCCCGCACGGACAGGACGTGGACTACGTGTTCCAGAGCCTCCGCCCGAACAGCACGCACAACCCCACCGACCAGGAGCTGGCGAAATATATGCTGAAATACTGGACCAACTTCGCCAAGTACTGCGATCCGAACGGCAAGGGCGACGATCCGACCCTCCCGAAGTGGCCGCTCTTCAAGAACGAGAACTCGCAGGTGATGGTCCTGACGGGCGACGGCCCGCATCCCGCCCCGGTACCTTCCGAGGACGCAATGTGGGTGCTTGACGAGTACTTCGCCTGGAGAAGATCCCAGGAGTAAACTACAGAAAACCTACTTCTTGAGCCGGTCGATAGCGTGTTCCAAGCTTTCGGTCGGCTCAATGATATTGTAGTCCTTCCAAAAGTCCGGATCGGCATAGATCTGCGTCTTCTCAGCCAGGATGTCGTTGCTGCGGAAGCTTTCCCTCCGGTCGATCGGGATCACGGCTGCGCCGTTGTAGCGGTTGGTCACGACCATTTCCGCGACGGCGGTGAACTCCGTGCGCCAGAGGCGCTTGCGGGCGTCGCAGTCGAAGCGGAAGAGGGTGCGGACGTAGCTCAGGCGGCTCTTGCCGTTCTCCCGCTTGTAGTTCAGCAGCAGGGACATCTCCTTGGGCCTGAAACGGATGTCAGAAGGCTTGCGGACCAGCATCACGCGCGTGGCCTTGTCGGGGTCGGACATATCCAGCGAGAGCTCGATGCGCGTAAAGGAAAGCGTCTCCTGGTCGATATAGATGCGCCCCGTCTGCAGGGCGTATTCGAGTTCGCGTCCCGGACTCACCCCGATGACGATCTGGCGGCGGTCGTCGATCATCGCCGGCTCCATCATCTCGAAGTGGTAGTTCTCCATCTCCTGCTCGTTCAGCACGAGCATACGGTTCTTCACGACATCCAGGTCCACGGCCTGCGTGGGACCGCCCATCACCTTGACGGCGAGGGTGTCGGAGCGGCGCGGGCTGGTCAGCAGGCGGCTCTTCTCCACCGCCGTACGGTCGAAACCGATATTCGGGCGGAAAGAGGTCTTGTACAGCTTCGTGACGGCCTCGGAGATATAGATGAAGCGCTGGCGCTTCTGCGCCGTCTCCCTATAGAAACAATCGAACAGCTCCGGCTCGGACGGGCAGTTGTCCTGGATACGGTAGATGGCTTCCCGGAGGATCACGACCGGATCTCCCGTCAGGACCGTGGCGGGATCCAGGGTGAAGGGGCCGCGCGACAGGAAGATGCGCATATCCTTGTCGCGGTCCGCCGGGAGCGTGGCCACCTTGTAGCCCAGCAGGGAGAAATTGACGGTGGCCGGCTCGGTATCGGACTTGATGACGAAGGTGCCATCGGCATTGGTCACGGTGGCGTAGTTCGTGCCCGGCAGGGTCACGGCGACGTATGAAAGGGGTCTGCCATTGTCAGCATCCACCACGGATCCACGGACGACGTAGCGGAGCGAATCGACCTGACCGAAGGCCAGGCAGCAAGCCAACAGGCACAAAAAGGTCAGAGAATACTTAAAAGACTTCACGGCAAATAAATTGATTATCTGCCGTGAAGATAGTAAAAAATCAAGAAAAACAAATACCTAGCGGTTGGGTTTGTCCCAGACCCGGGTCTCGGTGCAATGCACCATTACGCCGAGTCCGCCGCAGGAGATGCGGAAGTCGCCTTCCTCCAGGCGCCAGCGGTTGTCGTCGCCGACGAAGGACAGCTCGTCCGCCGGGACGTCGAATTCCACGGTCTTCATCTCGCCGGGCTCCAGGCAGATCTTTTCGAAGGCGCGCAGGCGCTTCACGTCCGGGATGATGCTCGCGACGATGTCGCTGGAATACAGGAGCACGGCCTCCTTGCCGCTGCGGGTGCCGGTGTTGATCACGTCCACGCTGAAGTGCAGCACGTCGCCGGAGCGGAAGCTGTCCTGCGCGACCTGCAGGTTGCTGTAAGCGAAGGTCGTATAGCTCAGGCCGTGGCCGAAGGGCCACTGGACGTCCATCACGGCGTCGTAGTTGTAGGAGCCCTCCATCATCTCGCGGTGCTCGGAGACCTTGTAGTCGTAGTTGTGCAGCGAATTGATGTACTTGGAATAGGTGAACGGCAGCCTGCCGGAGAAGTTCTCGTCGCCGGCGAGCAGCGAGGCCAGGGCGTCGCCGCCGTAGTTGCCGGGCAGGAAGAGGCCCACCACGGCGCCGGCGAGCGGCTCGATGTCGCCGATGATGCGCGGCCGGCCTTCGTTCAGCACCAGCACGACGGGCTTGCCCGTCTTCGCCAGGGCGCGGACGAGCTCCTTCTGATTGGCGGACAGATTCAGGTCGTTCATATTGCCGGGCGTCTCGCAATAGGTGTTCTCCCCCACGCAGCAGACGATCACGTCGGCGCGGCGGGCGGCCGCGACCGCCTTGTCGATCTGCGGGGCGTTCTCGAGCTCCCAGGCCATCGGGACGTCCTGATAGGTCACGCCGGGCTCATAGATCACGTTCGCAGCGCCGAAACGCTGCTGGAGGGCCTCCAGGACCGTATTGCAGTCCGGAGCGTACAGATCGGCGCCGAAGCCCTGCCAGGTGTAGGACCAGCCGCCGTTGAGCGTGCGGATGGAGTTGGCGTTCGGGCCCGTGACAAGGATGCGTTTGCCGGGAGCGAGCGGGAGCAGGCCCCCTTCGTTCTTGAGCAGGACGATGGACTCCACGGCCGCCGCATACGACTGCGACTTGAATTCGTCGGAGCCGAAACGGTCGTACCCGCTGACGTCCCAGGTGGGATTGTCGAACAGCCCCACGCGGAACTTGAGCCGCAGCACGCGGCGCACGGCGTCGTCGATGCGCGACATCGGGATCAGCCCCTCGCGCACCGCCTCGCAGATCCGCGTGCAGCACTCCGGATCGTAGGCGTCCATAATCATATCGATGCCGGCGTTGATGCCGAGCGCGACCGCCTCCTTCTTGTCGGCGGCCACGTGATCGCGGACATAGAGGTTGTCGATGTCCCCCCAGTCGGTCACCATCATACCGTCCCAGTTCAGGTCCTCCTTGACCCAGCCGGTCAGGAGCTTGCGGTTGGCGTGGGTGGGCACGCCGTTGACCGAGGCGGAATTGATCATCGCCGTCAGCGCGCCGGCCTCGAAGCACTCCTTGAACGGGCGGAAATAGCGCTCGCGCAGGTCGTTCTCGGGCACGTAGGCGGGCGTGCGGTCCTTGCCGCTGTGCGGGGCGCCGTAGGCCATATAATGCTTGACGCTGACCGCGACGTGGTCCAGGTCGATGTGGTTCGGATCGGCGCCCTGCAGGGCCACCGTCTCCGCCACGGACATCTCGGAAGACAGGTAGGGATCCTCGCCCCAGCTCTCCCAGAGGCGGGGCCAGCGCGCGTCGCGCCCGAGGTCCATCACCGGGGAGAACACCCAGGGCACCATCGCGGCGCGGGTCTCATAGGCCATCGCCTCCCCCATCTGCTCCGCATACTTGCGGTTGAAGGTGGCGCCCAGGTTGATCTCCTGCGGGAAGAATGTACCGTCGGTGAGGTAGCTCGCCCCGTGGATCATATCCAGGCCGTAGATGCAGGGGATGCCGATGAGCTCCATCGACTTCTCCTGGATCTGGCGGACCATCTCCGCCGTCTGCTCGCGCGAATGCGCGTGGTCGTTCATCACGTTCAGGATCGACCCGATCTTGTATTTGCCCAGGATCAGGTCCAGCTTGGCGGGGTCCAGGGCCTCGTGGGTGTCGTCCTCGACGGTCAGGATGGTCAGCTGGACCATCTGCCCCGCCTTCTCTTCGAGGCTCATCCCGCGCAGGACCTTCTCCACACGCGCCTCGATCTCCGCGTCCCGCGGAATGGCCGGAGCGGAAGCCTGCTGCCGGCAGCCGGCGAGCAGGCAGAGCGCCGCCGCAGCGGCAACAATCAATCTTCTCATATCCAATCGTTTACAAATTTACTACCAATTCTTCGCCCGTATAGCGGAGCGTTATGCCGGGGGCATCCGTCGCGCAGGCGGCAGGATGTGCGGCATCCACCTTCACCACGATGAAGGTGCGCTCCGGGAGCATCCCCGGGAAGGAGCCCTCGCGGGAGCCGATCCGCAGGGTCCCGGCCGCGTCGTCGTACTGCATCGGGATCATCGCATACGCGCCCTTCTCGTAGTTGTAATTGACATCCTCGTCCTCGTAGAGGGTGAACTTCCCGTCCGCGCCGGCATACACGAAGATGCGCAGCGGATCGGCGGCCTTCTCGTCCGACCACTCCATCTCCGGACCGGCCGGCACGATGGAGCCGGCGCGCACGTACAGCGGCATACGGCCGTAGGGCGCGGGGACCTCCAGGTCCTGGCCGCCCCGGATCAGGCGCCCGTCGTAGAAGTCGTACCAGTCGCTCCCGGCCGGGAAATGCACCCGGCGGCTGCGGGCGCCGTATTCATAGACCGGCGCCGGCATCAGCGCCGGGCCGAACAGCCACTGGTCGTCGAGGTCGCGCACCGCGGGGTCGCCCGGGAAATCCATCGGCAGGCCGCGCAGGATGGTCGCATCCTCGAAATGGATGGCGCCCGAGAGCGAATACAGATACGGCATCAGGCGGTAGCGCAGCCGCATATAGTAGAGGATGCTCTCGTAGGTCTCGGAGCCCTCCGGGGCGATGTTCCAGAGCTCGCGGGTCGGCCACTGGCCGTGCGTGCGGAACAGCGGCACGAAGGTGCCGAACTGGTGCCACCGCGTCTGCAGCTCGCGCCATTCCTTGAGGTCCGGCGTCTCCTTGCCCGTGGCGTCATACACCCGCTGGGCGATGGAGAAACGGTCTTCGACGCAGAAGCCGCCGATGTCCATTCCCCAGAACGGGATGCCGCTCATCGAATAATTGAGGCCCGCGGCCATCTGGGCGTGCATATCCAGCCAGCTGGTACCGATGTCACCGCTCCAGCTGGCGGTCGAATAGCGCTGCAGGCCGGCGAAGCCGTTGCGCGTCAACAGGAAGACCCGCTTGTCGGGATCGATCCCCCGCTGCCCCTCGTAGATCGCCTGCGCGTTCACGAGGGAATAGGCGTTGAAGTATTCGGTCGAAGGGCCGAGCGCCGTCGGCGTGAGCAGCCACTTGAAATAGTCCCAGGGCAGGCAGTCCCGCAGGTTGGGCTCGCTGGCGTCCATCCACCACGCGTCGATCTTGCGGCCGTAGCGGCTGTACAGGCTCTCGTCCATCTGGCGCCAGAACATCTTGCGTCCGCCCTCGGCGTACGCGTCGTAGAAGGTCTGATAGTGGTCCAGCCAGTCCTTGAGGCCGGCGTCCTCGGCGTGCGTGTAGGCGAAGCCCGCCTCCTTCAGCTCCTTGTAGTGGTCCGTATTGGTATAGAACTTCGGCCAGACGCTGATCATAAAGCGGCCGTGCATATCGTGGACGTCGTCCAGCATCTTCTCCGGGTCGGGATAGCGCGAAGCGTCGAATTCGTGGCTCCCCCACTGGTCCTCGAGCCAGTAGTGCCAGTCCTGGACGATGTTGTCGATGGGAATGTGACGCTTGCGGAATTCGGCCAGCGTGCCCACCAGCTCGTCCTGCGTGGTGTAGCGCTCGCGGCTCTGCCAGAAGCCGAAGGCCCAGCGCGGCATCACCTGCGCCTTGCCGGTGAGCTTGCGGTAGCCGGCGATCACCTTGTCGGCATTCTCTCCGGCGATGAAATAATAATCGATCCCGGGGTTCATCTCGGACCAGAGCGACAGCTGTCCCTCCTCCGCCGGGGTGCGGAGATCCGCCACGCGCAGGCCCAGGTACGACACGGTACCGTCCGGCTGCCAGGACACGCGGATCGGGGTCTTCACGCCCGCCTCCAGGTGGGCGGTGAACTTGTAGGAATTCGGATTCCACGCCGGACGCCAGCGCTCCGTGACCAGCTCCTCCCCGCCTATCCAGACGCGCTGGTAGCCGGCGTAATAGAGGATGAAGCGGTAATCGCCCGTCTCGGGCGCCTCCAGATAACCCTCATAACTGACGTCCGCGCCCTTCAGCATCATCTTGGGCAGCAGCTGGACCATCTGCTCGTTCTCGTAGAAGAGAGAATCCTCGCGCTGGACGAGGGCTTCGCCGCGCAGTGGCTTGTACGTGCCCGTCAGGGCCCCTTCCACGCCGTCCTTGTCGTACAGCTTGAAGACGCGGTGCAGCTGGCGGTACGGCTCGGGATTGCCCCAGCGGCTCCAGGAATAGCTGTCCCAGAGCAGGCCGTAGCCGCGCGTGCTCCACACGAACGGGACGGAGATCTTGGTGTTGTACTGGTAGAGCTCCTCGTCGCGGCCCTTGCGGTTCAGCTCCAGCGACTGCTGCTGGCCCAGGCCGTAGAAGGCCTCGTCGTCCGGCGAGTCGAAGACCTGCCGGACGGAATACTCCCGCTTGCCTTCCACCTCGATGGGGGTGAAGCTCTTGCCGCCTCCGGCCTGTTCCGACAGCAACTCGCGGCCGGCAGCATCCAGAAAGCGCACCGCGCCCGTGGTCTTGTCCACCTCGACGCGCAGCGCGGGGCTTTCCGCCACCACGGCGGCGTCCGTCTCCGACACGCGGAAATCGCGGTAGCCCGCCTGCGGCACCACCATCAGGCTCGGCCGGGCGGAAAACTTCTTCTCAGGAGTCGCGCTCACGCGGACGATGGCCTCGTCCGCCCATTGCAGGCGAACCTGGCCCGGCTGACCGTCATAGAGTTGCGGGACCGCCACGGTCACGGCGTCGCCCCGCTTGCTGACGGGTCCGCCGCAAGCGGCCAGCAGGCACAGGGCGGAGATCAGCAGGAAAGAGTGTCTGAAATGCATATCGTGTGTTATTTATTGGACAAAGGAAGCGAAGAAACCGTGGAAGGCCACGTTCGTGATCAGGTAACCCACGACGGTGGACACCGTCACGCAGATCAGGCCCGGCATCATAAAGCTGTGGTTGAGCAGGTATTTGCCTATCCGGGTCGTACCGGAACGGTCGAAGTTGACCGTGGCGATGTCGGACGGATAGTTCGGGATGAAGAAATAGCCATAGACGCTGGGCAGCACGCCCAGCAGCACGGGGCCGGCGATGCCCAGCTCGTAGGCGAGCGGCAGCATCGCCACCACCACGGCGCCCTGGCTGTTGATCAGCACGGACACCAGGAAGAACACGAAGGCGATCGACCAGGGATAGTTGCTCACGAGGTCCGAGAGCATCAGCTTCATCTCGTCCAGGTAGTTGCCGAAATAGGTGTCGGCCAGCCAGGCGATGCCGTAGATGGCCACGACGGCCACCATTCCGGACTGCCACACGGCGCCGCCCACGGCCTTTTTCGGCTGCGCCTTGCAGAACATTATGTTGGCTGCGGCGGCCGTGAGCATAATGATCTGGATGATGATGTTCATCTTGGGCAGGTCGATGGCCTCGGCCAGCGTGCGCCCGTCCTGCACGTGGATCATCTGGCAGAAAGCGAAGAGCACGATGACCAGCAGCGCGCTCAGGAAGATGAACACGGAGGCCTTGGCTTCTTTCGTGATGACCTTATCCAGCGTAGTCGCGCTGTTGCCATACATATACTTGTACATCTCGGGATCGGCCTTGCGGGCGAGGAAGTCGGGATCCTTGTCCAGGTCCTTGCCCCGCTTGTAGGACGCCAGGGCGGCGCACATCAGGCCGCACAGGCAGGACGGGATCGTGACCATCAGCACCTGCGGGATGGAGACCATAAAGCCGTTGGCGTTGGAAATGGTCACGAAGGCCACCACGGCGGCGGCGATTGGAGAGCAGGTGATGCCCACCTGCGAGGCGATGGAGGCCACGCCGCAGGGGCGCTCGGGGCGTATGTTCTTCTTCAGGGCGATGTCGCAGATGATGGGCATAATCGTATAGACCACGTGGCCCGTGCCCACCAGGACGGTCAGGAAGAAGGTCGTCAGCGGGCCCAGGAAGGTGATGTGGTCGGGATGCTTGCGCAACATCTTCTCAGCCACCTGGATCATCCAGTCCATACCGCCCGAGGCCTGGAGCGTGCCCGCGCAGGTCACGGCGGCGATGATGATGTAGATGACGTCCGTCGGCGGCGTGCCGGGCTTGAGCCCGAAACCGAATACGAGAATGGCCAGGCCGATGCCGGAAATGGCGCCCAGGGCCAGGCTGCCGTAGCGGGAGCCCACGTACAGGGCGGCCAGCACGATCAGCAGCTCGATGATCATTACAAGGGACATAGGAAGTATAGGATTTCAGTATTGTCGTCTTATCTAGCAAATATACGGTTTTATTTGTATTTTTGCCCCACGGTTGGTCGGTATTGTATGCAATATCTCGGAGAAATCATTTCCCTCGTCGTAGCCTTGATGTGGACGGCGACCGCCCTGTTCGCCGACCAGGCGAGCCGGCGGATCGGCTCCATGAGCACCAATTTTCTCCGGCTGGCTCTCTCCTCCGTCCTGCTGGCCGGTCTGCTCTGGATCGTCATCGGCCGTCCCTATCCCGCCTTCGCCGACGGCAAGACCTGGCTCTGGATGGGGCTCTCCGCCCTGGTGGGCTATGTCTTCGGGGATTTCTGCCTGTTCAATTCCTACATCGTCATCGGCGCCCGTTTCGGGCAGCTCTTTATGACGCTCGCCCCGCCCTTCGCCGCCATCGCCGGCTGGGCGATGCTCGGCGAAACGCTTTCCTGGCGCTCCTGGCTCGCGATGGCCGTCACGCTGACCGGTATCGCCATCTCCATCCTCAGCCGTTCCCGCGACGGACACAAGCTCTCGCTGCGCCTCCCCCTCAAGGGCGTGCTGCTCGGCATCGGCGCCGGACTCGGCCAGGGCGTGGGCCTGGTGCTCAGCAAGATCGGGATGCAGCACTACGAGGCCGCCCTGCCCGCCCGGGCGCCGGCCGCCTTCAGCTGGGCGCTCCCCTTCGCATCCACGATGATACGCTCCCTGGTCGGTATGATCGGATTCTTCGTCCTGATGGCCGCCTTCGGGATGCTTCCGCAGCTGCGCGCGGCCGTGCACAACCGCTCTGGGATGCGCTACACGGCCCTCACCACCCTCTTCGGCCCCTTCATCGGCGTGTCGCTGTCGCTTATGGCCGTCCAATACGCCCGCGCCGGCATCGCCTCCACCCTGATGGCCCTCACGCCCGTCCTCATCATCCTCCCCTACGCCGTGATTTATAAACAGAAAGTCACGCCGAAGGAAATCCTCGGCGTAATCGTGAGCATGACTGGCGTCGCTCTCTTCTTCCTGCTGTAAAATTGTTATCTTTGCATTCCGAAATATCGGAAATGACATGAACATCGAACTGCAGAATCAAGCGCTGCCGGTGCTGCTCATCACCGGCTACCTGGGGAGCGGCAAGACGACGCTCCTGAACCGGATCCTGACGAACCGCCGCGGCATCAGGTTCGCGGTGATCGTCAACGACCTGGGCGAGGTCAACATCGACGCCGACCTGATCGAGAAGGGCGGCGTCGTGGGGCAGACGGACGACAGCCTCATCGCCCTGCAGAACGGTTGCATCTGCTGCACGTTGAAGATGGACCTGATTGCGCAACTGGAAGAAATCGCGCGTATGCGGCGCTTCGATTACATTGCCATCGAGGCGAGCGGCATCTGCGAGCCGGCGCCCATTGCGCAGACCATCAACTCCTATCCGCAACTTGCCCGCCCATCTTATCCGGGCGTGACCGTGCCGACACTCGACTGCATTGTCACGGTCGTGGACGCCCTGCGGATGAAAGACGAATTCGCCTGCGGCGAGGCGCTTCAGCGCGACGACATTGACGAAGAGGACATCGAGAACCTCGTCATCGAACAGATCGAATTCTGCAACATCGTCCTGCTCAACAAAGCATCCGAAGTCACCCCCGAGGAACTGGGCCGCGTCAAGAGCATCGTCCGCGCCCTGCAGCCTAAGGCTGAGATCCTGACCTGTGACTACGGCGAAGTCGAACTGGACAAACTCTTGAACACGGGTTTGTTCGATTTCGACAAGGTGGCAACCTCTGCCGCCTGGATCGCGGAGATCGAGGGCGAAGGCCACGACGACGACGATGATCATGACGAGCATGAGCATCACCACCATCATCACGACCATGATCACGAAGAAGGCGAAGCCGAGGAGTACGGTATCGGGACCTATGTCTATTATTCCCGTCCCGCGTTGGATATCAACAAGTTCGACTATATGGTCGCGAAGAAATGGCCGGAAGGGATTATCCGCGCCAAAGGACTGTGCTACTTCAGTGCCGACACCGACAAGTGCTTTCTTTTCGAGACCGCCGGCAAGCAGAAAATCCTCAAGGATGCCGGCCTCTGGTTCGCCACGATGCCGCGCGACGAACTGCAGGAATTGATGGCACGCGACACCAAACTGCGCCGCGACTGGGATCCCGAGTATGGCGACCGGATGAACAAGATCGTCTTTATCGGACAACACCTCGACCGGGAAGCGATCGAGGTGTTCATGGACAGTTGTTTAGCGGACGCTTAGTCCATCTTGCCGGACTTGCTGCGGTTCTGCCAGCAGGCTTCGCTCTTGGTGCGGGTGTAGTAGATCACGATGTCGGCATCGGACTTGGTGTCGGTGAAATACACTTTCTTCCGGGCGTCGCTTGAAGAACTGACAAAGTACCAGAGACCCTGGTTGCCGGAGGCTTCGCTCTTGGAGCTGCACTCATACACCACCAAGTCGGCCTCGCTCTTGGTCGAAGTCACATAGACTTTCACGTTCGCATCGCTCTTGGAGCTGGTCTTATAGACCGCCTGAGCCTTCGCGGCGCCCGTGCTCAGCAGGCACAGCGCGCAGATGATCAAAAACTTCTTCATGGTAACAAGATTTAGCATACAAATATAAACATTTATCAAGGAAGGTCGACGCGCGTCCAACCCGCAGGGATGCCGCTGCTACCGCTCGACCAGGCCGTCGAGGACGGGGTGGAGAAAGTGCCCGAATCCGCTACACCGTCGAGCCATTCGAACGTACAGTCCGTAGCCGAGATATCGGTGGCGGCACAGGTGATGCTGTTAAGGCTGCTGCAATAAGAGAACATACACTTATAGCAGTTTTCAGTCAGCGTCGTGGCGGGCAGCGCAGGAGCCGAGCTCAAGCTTGTGCAGCCATAGAACATACCATTATAACAGGCATAAGCCAGCGTCGTGGCGGGCAGCGCAGGGGCCGAACTCAAACTAGTGCAACCATAGAACATAGTATAGTAGCAGCCATCTGCCAGCGTCGTGGCGGGCAGCGCAGGGGCCGAACTCAAGCTTGTGCAGCCATAGAACATACCATTATAACAGCCATCTGCCAGCGTCGTGGCGGGCAGCGCAGGGACTGAACTCAAGCCAGTACAGCCACTGAACATAAAAGCATAGCAGGACTCTGCCAACGTGGTGGCAGGCAATACCAAAACCTTGGAGGCGTCGCTCCTCAAGTAGGCGTTATCTTGAAACAAATTAGAGAAGGTATAGTCCGCTGTCAGCGTCGTCGCAGTGGCAAAGTCCGTGGAGCTGACCAGGCTCATAATGTTGCCGTAAACGGAGCACGGTGCAGAACATTTAAAATTGCTACTTTCATAGAAAGAGACACTATATCCGGCATTGTCGCCCCTGAACATAACAATGTCGCCGACATTCGTCAGCGTTATGGGAGTGCCGCTGACATAGTCCGTCCAAGCCGAACCGTCGGTGCTGTATTGCACGCCCGTTACGGTGCTGGCAAGAGTAAAACTTACCTGCGCCCCGGCCACGAGAGCCTCGAAGGTAAGCGGAATCCGGGAGCAATCGACCATCGCTTCCCCGCCGGGCAGGGTACCGCCCGCGGACCACTCGGAGACGGAGACATCGGAGAGTTCCAGCTTGTCCTTGCCGATGGTGAAGTTCAGGGTGGTGTGCTTCCCGCCGACGAGCGGGATATCCGTTCCGGACCAGTAGAAATACTCCTCGCCGCCGACGGTAACGGTGATCTTATGTACGCCTTCCTGCGGCACCTGGATACCGCTATAACTCAGATTGAAGCCCGTCGGAGCCTTGTTCGCGGCCGGGATAGGCTGATCAGCGGCCGTCCCCGTGGCCGAGACCGTCCCGGTCAGGTAATTCACGACGGCACCGTTCTTCGCCTGGACCGTCACGCCCGTCACGTCGGCGGCGGAGTACTGGTCGCGCAGCTTGATATTCACGCTCAAGCGCGCCATCACGTGGCTGAAGCCCAGCGCCACGGGCGTCTCGGACGGGGTCACGTCGCTCTTCCGGGCGACCAGCAGGTCGCTGGCCGCATAATCGGACGTATTCAGCGTAAGTGCATCCGCCGTGAAACTGGTGATGTCGTGCACCGGGCTGATGCCCAGGAAATGATGGCCATCGGAGCCGTTCTTCCAAAGCATCAGGCTCGCGGGCGTCCAGGCGCTGCCGTCGAAGGTGTTCACGACGCCGTCCACCACCCGGGCATCGGGCACCGCACTCGCGTCGCCCGTCCAGGCATAGACGGCAATCCGGTCGCCGGAAGCGAATGCCGATGCATCACCCTCGTACGAGACCTTGGTCAACTCCCCGATCGAGGCCTCGACGGTGATGCCGCCGGCATCAGCGGGCTCCAGGTCTTTCAGGCAGCCCGGAAGCATCAGGAGGGCGGCCAATCCCAAAAAGTATATGTGTATGTGTTTCATATACAATACGCTGTTTTAGCCATTACATTATCAGGGAAGGTCGACGCGCGTCCAACCCGCAGGGATGCCGTCACTACCGCTCAACCAGTTCGTCGATTTCGGGGTGGTGAAAGTGCCCGAATCTGCTACACCGTCGAGCCAGGACAGTGTACACTCTGTAGCCGAGATATCGGTGGCGGCACAGGTGATGTCATTAAGGCTGCGGCAGTAATTGAACATATATGCATAACAGTTCTTAGCCAGTGTGGTGGCGGGAAGGGCAGGTGCCGACTTCAAGCCAGTGCAGTCATTGAACATAAATGCATAACAGCTCTCAGCCAGCGTGGTGGCGGGCAGGGCAGGGGCCGAACTCAAACTAGTGCAGTCTTGGAACATACTACGGTAGCAGCCATCAGCCAGCGTGGTGGCGGGCAATACCAATGCTTTGGAAGCGTCGCTCCTCAAGTAGGCGTTATCTTGAAACAAATTAGAGAAGGCTCTGTCCGCTGTCAGCGTCGTCGCAGTGGCAAAGTCCGTGGAGCTGACCAGGCTCAT
>JAEEGJ010009040.1_pt1 | contig 27003 bp, 23 predicted proteins | sample 8958761 | NCBI WGS metagenome assembly JAEEGJ01 (sample SAMN16246546, study PRJNA631951) | gut metagenome | biome: gut microbiome; feature: rumen; material: RS-attached | host: Bos | place: Iran: Karaj | collected 2018-10 | reverse complement strand
TGAATAAATAGATGTACGGGGGTCGTTTTTACACCCCCGTACATCTACTTATTTCGTTGATCATCAGGAATTTAGCCGCCACGGCAACTTTTTTTTGGTACTTCCGGTTCCAAGGTTTATCTTAGTGCGTTAAACCGCTTGAACTATGAAAATTTCAGATTACTGTGCGAGCGAACGCCCGCGCGAAAAACTCCTTGCCCACGGCCCCGCCGCTCTCGGCAACGCCGAACTCCTTGCCATCCTGCTCCGCGTCGGCAAACCCGGCGAGAGCGTCGTCGACCTGGCGCACAGGCTCCTCGCCTCCGCAGACGGAAGCCTGCTCAAACTCTCCGGTTCCACCCCGGAACAACTCTGTCTCCTTTCCGGCATCAAGAAAGACAAGGCGGCCACGCTTCTCGCCGCCTTCGAACTCGGCCGCCGTTTCCTCGCGGAAGCTTCGTGGCTGCCCTCGGAAAGTATCACGACTCCGGAAAAGGTCTATCGGGCCATGATCCCCCTGCTGAAGGGACTGGACCACGAAGAGTGCTGGATCCTCCTGGTCAACAAGGCCCAGAAAGCCATCGGACGGCGCCAGATGACCCGGGGCGGCAGCGCCTCGACGACCATCGACATCAAGGACATCCTCCGGGCCGCCCTGGACCAGGGAGCCCAGGGCATTATCCTGGTCCATAACCATCCTTCGGGGAATCCGCTTCCGGGTGCGGCCGATATTGCCGAGACCAAGGCTTTGCAAAAAGCCGCCCGGCCGATGGACCTGACGCTCCTCGACCACGTAATCGTGTGTGACAGTTGCTATTACAGTTTTACGGACGACCGGATGACACAGGCCCTATAACTCCTTGCGCAGGCGCGCCTTGGCGATGCCGAGCTGGTCCCGGTATTTCGCAATGGTGCGGCGTGCGACCTTGAAACCCTTGGCCTCCATCTCGGTCACGAGCTGGTCGTCGGTCAGGGGCTTTGACTTGTCCTCGCCGTCCACCAGCTCCTGCAGCGCCCGCTTCAGTCCGCGGGTCGACACCTCTTCTCCGTCCTGGTTCTCCAACCCTTCGGAGAAGAAATACTTGAGCGGGAAAATGCCGAAGTGGGTCTCGATATACTTGCTGCTGACCACGCGGGAAATCGTGGAGATGTCGAAGCCGGTCAGGGCCGCTATATCCTTGAGTACCATCGGCTTGAGTTTGGACTCGTCACCGTCGATAAAATAGTCGTGCTGGAAGTCGATGATGGTCTGCATCGTCGTCTGGAGGGTGTTGTGGCGCTGCTTGAGCGCCTCGACGAACCATTTCGCCGAATCGACCCGCTGCTTGACGAAGACGGCGGCTTCCTTGACCTTGGGGTCGTTGGTCGTCTTCGCGGCGTCCAGGATGTCGGAATATTTTTTCTTGACCTTGACTTCCGGCAGGGGGAAACGGGGCATCGAGAGGTTCAGGCTGCCGTCCGGACCGAGATCCAGGACGAAATCGGGCACAACCTGCTGGGCCTGGTCCGAATAGGAGTCGTCCACTTGTCCGCCGGGATTGGGATTGAGTTTGCTGATGCGGGTCACGGCCGCGCGAAGCTGCTCCTTGTCGATCCCCATCCGGGACATGATCTTCTGGAAATGCTTGCTCGCGAAATCGGGGAAATAGTCCCGAACGATGGTCTCCGCATTGGAGACCTCTTCCGTGTGTTCGCAGCCGCGCAACTGGAGCAGGAGGCATTCGCGCAGATCCCGAGCCCCGACGCCGACCGGCTCGAAGTCCTGGATGATGCGCAGGATCTTGCCGATCTCCTCCTCATCCGTCTCGATGTTGAAGCGGAAAGCCATGTCGTCGGCGAGCGAAGCGAAATCGCGGCGCAGATAGCCGTCTTCGTCCAGGCTGCCGATCAGGAATTTTCCCACCTCGTATTCGTGCGGCGTGAGCTGGCGGAAACCTAGCTGGTCCGTCAGGCTCTGCGTGAAACTCTCCTTCACGGAGAAAGTGTTGTACTCAGGACGTTCGTCCTTGCCCCAGTTGTTGACCCGGAGCTTGTAGGAAGGGATTTCGCCGTCGTCCTTGATCTCGTCGATCGAGACGTCCTTCGGCTGTTCGTCGTCCTCCTTGCGCTCGGAGGGGCTGTCATCATCCAGCACGGGATTGTTGTCCAGCTCGTTCCGGACGGCCTGGGCAAGCTCCACGATGGGAGTTTCGATCAGCCGGATCGTCTGGATCTGAAGCGGGGAAAGCTTCTGCTGCTGCTTGATTTCCAGTCCCTGTTTCAGCATGGCCGGGGGCTAGTTGGCGGCCGGCCGGTAGACCTGGACGGTATCCGCGACGTACGCGTGGCCCCGGTCCGCAGCCGGATAGTTGATCCGCTCCTTGACGATGAAGGCGCTGGGGAACATGCCCTTGACCGCCTGGAGCAGGCGGAGCGCCTCGGACTTGGTCCGGAAGTCGCCGACCGTCACCTTGAAATGGGGGCTGGTGAAACTCCGGTAGGCCGGAATGCCCGGGAAAGCGCCCTTGAAGCGGTTCATCGCCGCTTCGGATGCGCCGCGGGAGTTCTGCTTGTTGTCGAAGAAGATTCGCACGCGGAAGCCGTTCATGTTCTTCCTACGGTTGTAGGAAACATGGGCGTTCATCGCCGTGACGATGCCGGGATCCTGGCTGACGGTGACGCCCTTGGCGTCGCGGGCGAGGACCGAGAAGATGGATTTTCCCTCCAGGGAGGCATCGGAAGCCGCGGAAGGGCGGTACACGATCGAGTCGATCGCCACCATGCCTTCGGGCGTCTTGTTCTCCTGGGCGCAAAGCGCGACGGCCAGCAGAGAGAATATCAGGGTAAGGGTCAGTTTCTTCATGGGCGTCATAATTTGAAGGTGTCGGCACCTTTCTTCATCAGGTCCTTGACCGGGATGTCATTGTATTCCAGCGTCTTCTTCAAGCCGTTTTTCAAGGTAACCAGGGCGGAGAGGTCCACTACGCATCCCTCGAAATCCATGTTCTTCAGCAGGCTCAGGACCTGGAAGAGAGACAGGTTCTCATCCAGGGTGACCGAGCAGGGCAACTCGTAAACCAGGTCCGATTTCTTCTCGACCGTGACGGGAGCGCCTTCGAGGTACGCGATCACGTTCTCCCCGTCGCGGACCGTGCCGTGCAGGTCGGAGATGGTGAACTCGACGGTCGGGTTGTGGACGCCGACCAACGCGACGGCGTCGACCGCGCGCATGCCGTTGGGAGAGAAGGACTCCACTTCGAAGGAAGTCACTTCGATCTCCTTGAACTTGTTGCACCCGGCCGCCAGGACGAAGATCGCCAGCAGGGTCAGCAACCGGACCGGGAAGGTATGTGAGGATGCTTGCATAAGTGCAAATATAGGGATATTCGCCGAAAAAAACTATCTTTGCCCCCACGCTATCGCCCAATACCATGTCAAATCCGCGCAAAATCTATATCGAGACCTACGGCTGCCAGATGAACGTCAATGACACGGAGGTCGTCTTCGCCATCCTCGCCCGCCACGGCTACGTCCGCACGGAAGAGATGGACGAAGCCGACGTGATCATGGCCAACACCTGCTCCGTTCGCGACAACGCGGAGCAGCGGATCTGGGGGCGCCTGGAGGTATTCAACCTGCAGAAGCGCGCCCGGCCCGGGGTCGTCGTCGGCATCTTGGGCTGCATGGCCGAGCGCCTGAAGGATAAGCTCCTGGAGACGCGCAAGGTGGACCTGGTCGCCGGCCCCGACGCCTACCGCCGCCTGCCGGAAATGCTCGCCGCCGTGCGTCCCGACAGCCCGCAGATCGACGTCGCCCTTTCCCGGGACGAGACCTATGCGGACATCTCCCCCGTCCGGACCGACCGCAACGGCGTGTCGGCCTTCATCTCCATCATGCGCGGCTGCAACAACGTCTGTTCCTATTGCGTGGTGCCCTACACCCGGGGCGTCGAGCGCAGCCGGGATCCCCGGACCATTGTGCGCGAAGCCTGCGAGGTGTTCGCCCAGGGATACCGGGAAATAACGCTGCTGGGGCAGAACGTGGATTCCTACTGCTGGAAGGAGGAAGGGCGCTCCGACATCAGTTTCGCCGACCTGCTGGAGATGGTCTCGCAAGTCAGTCCGCTGCTGCGCGTGCGATTCGCCACCTCCAACCCCCAGGACATTTCCGACGCCGTGCTGGAGACGATGGCGCGCCACGAGAACATCTGCAAGCACATCCACCTGCCGGTGCAGTCCGGCAGCGACCGCATGCTGGAAAAGATGCGCCGGCGCTACACCCGGCAGTGGTACCTGGACCGGGTCGCCCGGATCCGGGAGATCCTGCCCGGCTGCGGCCTGACGACCGACGTGATCGCAGGGTTCTGCTCCGAGACGGAGGAAGACCACCGGCTGACCCTTTCCCTCTTCGAGGAAGTGGGTTTCGACACGGCGTTCATGTTCCAGTATTCCGAGCGCCCGGGGACCATCGCGGCCCGCAAGTACCCCGACGACGTGGATCCGGCGACCAAGACGCGGCGCCTGAACGAGATCATCGCCCTGCAGAACCGCAAGAGCCTCGAGAGTTACCGCGCGGACATCGGCAAGCGTTTCACCGTCCTGGTGGAGGGCCCGTCGAAGAAGAATCCGGACGAACTCTGCGGCCGCGCCTCCAACAACAAAATGTGCGTATTCCCCGCCCAGCCGACGCTGAAGCCCGGCGACTACGTCGACGTCATCGTCACCGACTGCACCTCCGCCACGCTCCTCTGCAAGCTAGCCGACGCGTAACCCGCCTTTCATAAATAACTGATTACCAATTAACAATCACTAACTGAAACGGCCTCCCAGGCAGGGTGGCCGTGCAGTTTGGGACGCATTCCCCGAAGGGTTCTTTCCTGCGTCCCAAACTGCACGGCTGCCCTGCCTTGATGGGTTGTTCAAAACTTTGTGGAAAAATTTGGAAAGAATTGGAAGAAAATGGAAAACTTTTGCTACCTTTGTGACCAATCGCGTGTAACAATAAAACAAAACCAATGGTCAACTTCTTCGGGAAATACACCAGCAAACTGGACGACAAAGGAAGACTCGTGCTTCCCGCGCCGCTCAAGGGTGCGCTGCCCGAAGGAGGAGACATGAGATTCGTTGTCCGGAAGGACATCTTCGCCGACTGCCTGGAAATGTACGCCTACCCCGAATGGGAGCGCCAGGCCGCCGAAGTCATGTCCCGACTCAACTTCTTCAATGAAGAGCACGCGACGTTCTGGAGAGCCTACATGCGCGACTGCGTCATCGTCGAACCCGATGCCAAGTTCGGCCGCATCACCATCTCGAAAGAACTTCTCGACAGGATCGGAGTTACAAAGGAAGTGGAGTTTGTCGGCAACGGTTTCAAGATCGAGATCTGGGCCAAGGAGGCCTACGAGTCCTCCAAGATCTCGAACGAAGACTTCGTAGCGATCGCCGGGAAACTGCCTGATAACAGGTAGGAGGGCGATACGATGTCGGAATACCACAATCCCGTTCTTCTCGAAAAGAGCGTTCGCGCGCTGATTACAGACCCCTCGGGGGTCTATGTCGACGCCACCTTCGGCGGCGGCGGACACTCGCGCCATATCCTGGACAACCTGGGCCCCGACGGCCGCCTGATCGCCTTCGACCGCGATGCGGACGCCCGCGCCAACATCCCCGACGATAAGCGTTTTACGCTGATTCACAATAATTTCAGATTCGTCCACAATTACGTGCTCCTGGACGCCTGGCAACAGGCGGTGCGCGATTTCCGGGAGCACACTGTGGACGGTATCCTGGCCGACCTGGGCGTTTCCTCCCACCAGTTCGACACTGCCCAGCGGGGTTTCTCCTTCCGCTTCGACGCGCCGCTCGACATGCGGATGAACGTGGAAACGCCCGTGACGGCCGCATCCGTGGTCAACGGCTACCCGCAGGAAGACCTGCGGCGCATCTTCGCCCTGTACGGCGAACTGCCGGAGGCCGACCGGCTCGCCCGCCTCGTCGTGGCGGCCCGGGACAAGGAGGCCATCGAGACGACGACCGCCCTCAACGCGGCCCTCGCCCCGGCCCTGCCCCCCTTCGCGGAGCACAAATACCTCGCGAAGGTCTACCAGGCCCTGCGCATCGAAGTCAATGCCGAGATGCGCTCCCTGGAGAAATTCCTCGACGGCGCCGCCGCCAGCCTCCGCAAGGGCGGACGGCTCGTCGTCATCACCTACCACTCGCTCGAAGACCGCATGGTCAAGAACTACATCAAGGCGGGCAACGTGGACGGTGAGACCCGAAAAGACCTGTACGGCAACGTGGAGGCGCCCTTCGTCGCGGTCAACCGCAAGCCCATCCTCCCCGAAGAGGAGGAAATCGCGGCCAACACCCGCGCCCGGAGCGCCAAACTCAGAATCGCGGAAAAGGTATGAAAGGACAGGAGAAAGAACGCAAGTGGAGGCTCTCCGACGTCGGGCGGGCCATCGTCAACAGCCTGGTCGCCATCGCGAAGGGGCAGTTCATCCTGCGCCTCAAGGTGGACAAATATTTCCTCCAGGTCGTGTGGACCTTCTTCCTTTTCGCGATGTTCATCCTCTTCGGCCTGGGCGTGGACGTGACGCTCTCGAAGGTCGAGAACAACAAGAAGCAGCTGCAGGAACTGGAGATCCTGCACACTCAGAAGAAATACGAACTGGTATCCCTGAGCCGCAGGAGCACGGTGGGCCGTCTCCTGAAGGAGAACGGATCCCAGGTGGCCGAGCCCCAGAAACCGGCCGCCACCCTGCAAGAGTAAGACTATGGCGCAAGAGAGCGAAAACAAGCCCAAAAAGAAAGTGGATCCCGTAGGACGCGGGCTCTACCGGCTCTACGTGCTCTTCCTGATCGGCTCCATCCTGCTGGTCGGGCGTCTGGTCTATATCCAGCTCTTCTGGCAGCCGAACCCGAAGGTCTCCCATGCCCTGACCCCCACCTCCGTCAAGAAAACCATCGTTCCCTCCCGCGGCGCCATCCTCTCCGACGACGGCCGCCTGCTCGCCATGTCGCTGCCTATCTACGACATCAACATGGACTGCACCGTGATGAAGGAAAGCTACGCCAAGGTGCGCGCGACGGACAAGGCGAAAGGAGACTCGCTGGAGAACGCCTGGATGAAGAAGGCCCGGGGCCTTGCCGACGGCCTGGCCGCCATCCTCAAGGACAAGCCCGCCGACGAATACTACAACCTCATCAAGCGCGGGCGCGAACAGAACAAGCGGTATGTCCGCATCGCCCGGGGCGTGGAGCGCCGCGAATACAACAAACTGCTCACCCTCCCCCTCTTCAACGAAGACCAGTTCCACGGCGGACTGATCGTCAGCGAGGAGAGCATCCGCAAATATCCCTACGACAAGCTCGCTCGCCGCACCATCGGCTTCGTGCGCAATAACAAGAGCGACGTGGGCAACACGCACGTCGGCATCGAGGGTAAGTTCGACTATGTCCTCCACGGCAAGGACGGCGTCGAATACCTGCGCCTGATCGACAACAAGGAACGGGTCCACGACTCGGACAGCAGCTTCGTGCGCGCCGAAGACGGCCTGGATGTCCGGACCACCATCAACATCGACTACCAGGACATCGCCGACAAGGCGCTCCGCGAGCAGATGGGCGACAAGACCGACGTGGAAGGCGGCTGCCTCATCCTGATGGAGGCCGCGACCGGAGCCATCAAGGCCATGGTCAACCTGACCCGCGACTCCCTGACCAACCAGCTCGAGGAAATCCAGAATTTCGCCATCGGAAGGCGTTACGAGCCCGGATCGGTCTTCAAGACGGTCACGCTCCTCTCCGTCCTTTCCGACGGCCATATCAAGACGCTGGACGAGACGATGCCGACCAACCACGGCATCATCCCCAAGTCCGGCCTGCATCCCGACGTCCACATCTCCGACTACGAACGGATCCACAACACGAAGGAGATCTCAGTCCTGGACGGCTTCAAGATGTCGTCCAACTACGTATTCGCCAAACTGGCGCTCGACTACTACGGCCGCAAGCCCCAGCGCTACATCGACAACGTCTACCTCTACAAGCTGGGAGAGGCGTTCGAGTTCGACATCGACGGCCTGCGCGCCCCCGTCATCCCCTCGACCAAGAATCCGGGATGGGGACCGAGCGTCCTGGGCAACATGGGCTTCGGCTACGCCACGATGGAGACCCCGCTCCACATCCTCAATTTCTACAACGCCATCGCCAACAAAGGCAAGATGATGAAGCCCTACCTGGTCGAAAGCATCGAGAAATATGGAAGCGTCGTGGAGAAACGGGGCCCGTCCATCCTCAACGGCTCGATCTGCACCAAGGCCGTGGCCGACACCATCACCCGCGCCCTGGCCGCCGTGACGGAAGAGGGTACGGCCCGCCGGCTCAAGAACGCGAAATGCACCATCGCCGGCAAGACCGGCACCTCTTTCGGCATCCTGAGCCCCGGCACCGACACGCCCTACAAGGACAAGTACGGCAGACAGGTCTATCAGGCTTCCTTCGTCGGGTTCTTCCCGGCGGAAGCCCCGAAATACAGCATCATGTGCATGATTTTCACCCATCCCACGCACACCAGCTTCCAGGGCGCCGGCATCCCCGCCCTCGCCATCAAGACCGTCGTGGACGAGATGTACGCGCTGGAGCCGGAATGGGGCGAAGTCCTGCACAAGACCGGCACCATCCCCGTAATGCGGGACACGACTGCGACAACGGATAAAAAGAAAAGGAAATGAGACTCAGTGACATCATAAAGGACAGCGGCGCCGTTATCCTGCACGGCACGCCCGAAACCGAAATCAGCGCCATCACCAGCGACTCCCGCAAGGCCGCTCCGGGCGCGCTCTTCCTCGCCGTCAAGGGCGTGGACCGCGACGGGCACGACTACATCGATTCGGCCCTGGCCCAGGGTGCCTCCGCCGTGGTTTCCGCCACGCGCCGGGGCCTGGCCCTCTGCGCCGACAACTTCTACGGACATCCGTCCCGCTCCCTGTCCCTCGTCGGCATCACCGGCACCAACGGCAAGACGACGACCGTCACCCTGCTGTACCATCTCTTCCGGAAGCTCGGCTACGAATGCGGCCTGCTCAGCACCATCGCCAACTACGTGGGCTCCCGCCGCATGGAGACGACCAACACCACCTCCGACCCGATCACGATCAATTCCCTGCTCGCCGAAATGGTGGCGGCCGGCTGCGCCTTCTGCTTCATGGAGGTCAGTTCGATCGGGATGGAGCAGGAACGGGTCGCCGGCCTGAAGTTCAAGGCCGGCATCTTCTCCAACCTGACGCACGACCACCTCGACTACCACAAGACCTTCGCGGAATACCTGCGCTGCAAGAAACTCTTCTTCGACAGCCTCCCCGCCGACGCGTACGCGATCATCAACATCGACGACAAGAACGGGCCCGTGATGGTGCAGAATTGTGCCGCGAAGCTTATCACCTATTCCTGCAAGCGCATCGCGGACCGGACCTGCCGCGTCCTGGAAGAGAGCTTCGAGGGCATGCTCCTGAAACTCGACGGGACCGAGGTCTGGACCAAGCTGATCGGACTTCACAACGCCTACAACATCCTGGCGATCTACTCCACCGCCCTGGCCCTGGGCGCCGACCGCGCCGAGACCCTGGTCGCGCTGAGCACCCTCGAGTCCGCCCCCGGACGCCTGGAGAACCACCGCGGTCCCCGCGGGATTTCCGTGGTCATCGATTATGCCCACACGCCCGACGCGATGGAGAACGTGCTGAAGACCCTGCGGGACATCGCGCCCGCCCAGCAGCTCGTCTGCCTCTTCGGCTGCGGCGGCGACCGGGACAAGACCAAGCGTCCCGAAATGGCCGCAGTCGCGGAAAAGATGGCGGACCGCATCATCGTGACCTCCGACAATTCCCGTACGGAGCGGACCGAAGACATCCTTGCGGACATCCGCGCCGGATTCAGCCCCAAGGGCCTGGCGAAGGCCCTGTTCATCGCCGACCGGAAGGAGGCGATCCGCACCGCCGTCGTGACCGCCCAGGACGGTGCCGCCATCCTGCTGGCGGGCAAGGGGCACGAGACCTACCAGATCATCGGAAAGGAATACCGCCACTTCGACGAGCGCGAGGTGGTCGACGAAATATTCAAGGAACTGACGAATTAGACCTGAACCATGCTTTACCACCTGTTCCAACTTCTGCAAGATTACGACATCCCCGGACAGCACCTGATGAGTTACCTGTCCTTCCGGGCGATGCTCGCCAGCATCTTCAGCATGCTGATCGCTTTCTTTGCCGGCAAGCGCATCATCCGCTGGCTGCAGCGCAAGCAGATCGGCGAGACGATACGCGACCTCGGTCTCGAAGGCCAGTTGCAGAAGAAGGGAACGCCCACGATGGGCGGCGTCATCATCCTGCTGGCCCTGGTCGTCTCCGTCCTGCTGGTCTGCGACCTGACCAACATATACGTCCTGCTGCTCCTGCTGACCACCCTGTGGTGTGGTGCGATCGGCTTTACCGACGACTATATCAAGGTATTCAAGCACAACAAGGAAGGCCTCAGCGAGCGGGCCAAGCTCCTGGCCCAGATCGCCCTGGGCTTCGCCATCGGCCTGACCGTCTGCTTCAATCCCAACATCGTCGTCCGTGAGAACATCCAGGAGGCCAGCGACATCGTCACCGCGGACCGCAGCGAACTCAACGTGGACTCCGAGCGCCTCGTGACCACGACGACCTGGCACAAGGAAGACGTCGTGAAGAGCACCAAGACCACCATCCCCTTCGTCAAGGACCACGAATTCGACTACAAGGTCCTCTCCCCCTTCAAGGGGAAATGGGGCTGGTACTGCAAATGGGCCATCTACGTGCTGATGATCGTGCTCGTCATCACCGCCTGCTCCAACGGCACCAACCTCACCGACGGCATGGACGGCCTGGCGGCCGGTACCTCGGCCATCGTGGGCGTCGTGATCGGCATCCTGGCTTGGCTGGGCGGCAACGTCATCGATGCCGGCTACCTCAATATCATGTACATGCCGGGGACCGGCGAGATCGCCATCTTCATGTCCGCCTTCGTCGGGGCGCTCATCGGTTTCCTCTGGTACAATTCCTACCCGGCCCAGGTGTTCATGGGCGACACGGGCAGCCTGACGATCGGCGGCATCATCGGCGTGAGCGCCATCCTGATCCGCAAGGAACTGCTGCTGCCCCTGCTGTGCGGCATCTTCCTCGTCGAGAGCGCGTCGGTGCTGATCCAGCGGACCTATTTCAAGTATACGAAGAAAAAATACGGTGCGGGCCGGCGGGTCTGGAAGATGACCCCCCTGCACCACCACTACCAGAAGGAAGGCATCCCGGCGCTGGTCACCAAGCCCGAGAAAGCGCTCCCGGAAGCGAAGATTGTCACGCGCTTCTGGATCATCGGCCTCATCCTGGCGGTCGCAACACTGGCTATTTTGAAAATAAGATAAACGTTATATGTCAAGATTGGTTGTTTTGGGCGGAGCGGAAAGCGGCGTGGGAGCCGCGGTGCTCGCCAAAGTGAAAGGATTCGACGTGTTTCTTTCCGATTTCGGACAGATCAAGGAGGAATACGCAGCCGAGCTGCGCAAATGGGACATTCCCTTCGAGCAGGGGCACCATACCGAAGCGCTGGTGCTGAACGCCGACGAAGTGGTCAAGAGCCCCGGCATCCCCTCGACGGCTCCGATCGTCCGCAAACTCGCCGAGCAGGGTACGCACATCATCTCCGAGATCGAGTTCGCCGGGCGCTACGACAGCGCCAAGAAGATCTGCATCACCGGCAGCAACGGCAAGACGACGACCACCTCGCTGATCTACTACCTGCTCCAGCAGGCGGGCCTCAACGTGGGCCTGGGCGGCAACATCGGCAAGAGCTACGCCTATCAGGTGGCGACCGAGCACTATGACTATTACGTCCTGGAAATCAGCAGCTTCCAGCTGGACAACGTGTATGATTTCCGTCCGGACATCGCCATCATCACCAACATCACGCCCGACCATCTGGACCGCTACGACTACAAGATGGAGAACTACGTGGCCGCCAAATTCCGCATCACCCGGAACCTGCGTCCCGAGGACTGCTTCATCTTCGACTCCGACGACGAGATCACCATCGGCCACCTGGACAAGATCATCCTCAAGGCCAAGATGCTCCCCTTCACCCAGAAGAAGGAAGTCCCGCAGGGCGCCTTCATCCGGGAGGACAAGATCGTCGTCAAGTACGAGGAAAGCGAGAGCGAGATCTATATCAAAGAACTGGCCCTCGGCGGCAAGCACAACATCTACAACTCGATGGCGGCGGCCCTGGCGGCCAAGGCGATGGACATCGAGGACGATGTCATCCGGGAGAGCCTGTCTTCCTTCAAGGCCATCGAACACCGGCTGGAGCCCGTCCTGAGCATCAAGGACGTGCTGTACATCAACGATTCCAAGGCGACCAACGTGGACTCCGCCTGGTACGCGCTGGAATGCCAGACCAAACCGGTCGTCTGGATCGCCGGCGGGACCGACAAGGGCAACGACTACAGCGTACTCGAGGAGCTGGTCCGGACCAAGGTCAAGGCCATCGTGTGCCTGGGCGTGGACAACCGCAAGCTGCACGCTTCCTTCGAGGGAATCGTCGGCGCCGACAAGATGGTGGACGCCCATTCCGCCGAGGAAGCCGTCCAGGCGGCGAGCCGTTTCGCCAAGGCGGGCGACGTCGTGCTCCTGAGCCCCTGCTGCGCCAGTTTCGACCTCTTCAAGAACTATGAGGACCGGGGAGAGAAATTCAAGGAAGCCGTAAGAAACCTGTAAGATGGACTGGAAGAAAGTAGAAGAGAGAGTCAACTTCATGGACCGCCTGGCCGGAGACAAGGTGGTCTGGATCATCGTGCTCTTCCTCTGCCTGATCTCGATGGTCGCCATCTTCTCTTCCACCTCCCAGCTCGCTACGGAGACCACCACCCGCATCGACATCGTCCGCACCCAGTTCTTCACGATCCTGGGCGGCCTGGCCCTGATCTTCTGCCTCTACAAGATCAACAACATCAAGGTCTTCAAGTGGCTGTCCCAGTGGGGCTTCCTGCTGTCGCTGGCCATGCTGCTGGTCCTGGACCTGCACCTCTCCGTCGGCCCCCTGAAAGCCTCCCCCATCAACGGCGCCTGGCGCATCATCAAGCTGGGGGGACTCCAGATCCACGTCCTGGAAATCGTCAAGGTCGCGATGGTGATGTACCTGGCCTGGGCGGTCGAAACCTACCGCAAGGGAGAATTCAAACTGCTGGATAAACTCTCGGAGATCGACCGGCTGCACTTCCTGGGACGGGATGGCTGGAAGAAGGCCATCTACATCTACGGCCCGGTCCTGATCATCTGCGTCGCCGCCCTGCCGGCAGGCACCTCCAACGCCCTTTTCATCGGCCTGCTGATGTTCCTGACGATCCTGTTGGCCGGCATGCCTTTCAAGGACCTGCTCCTGATCGGGTCGGTTGCGATCCTGCTGCTGGCCGGCTGCGTGGGCATCTATTTCGCCACCAGCGGGAGTGCTTTCGGCCGGCTCGGGACGGCCATCAGCCGCATTGCCGACAAAGACAAGGACAGCGAACAACTGTTCATCGAATCCACCCGGGGCACCGCCGACTATCAGAAAGCCCTGGACAAGATACGTCAGCCGATCGGAGCCAAGCTCGCCATCAAGCGCGGCGGCTTCTTCGGCAAGGGTCCGGGCGGCAGTGCCCAAAAGTACGTGGTCCCCGTCATCTACGAAGACTACATCTTCAGTTTCATCATCGAGGAATACGGCCTGCTGGGCGGCATCCTCGTCATCATCTTGTACATCAGCCTGCTCGCCCGCGCCTCGATCATCGTGCGCAACTGCGATGACAAATTCGCCAAATATACCATTGCAGGTCTGTCGGTGATGATTTCCGCCCAGGCGATGATGCACATCCTCGTCAACTGCGACGTCGGCCTGCTGACCGGACAGACGCTTCCGCTGATCAGCTACGGCACATCGGCCTTCCTCTGCATCAGCATCGCCTTCGGCGTGATCCTGAGCATCAGCCGGATGGCGACCAAGAAGGTCGAGCGCGAGGCCGCCAAGGCCGATCCCATCGTCAGTTTCAAGGAAGACGACGTCAAAGACAGGCTGGACCTGCTCAACGAATACGAATCGGTGGACGACATCGAAGAAATAGAATTATAGCGACATGGATTATAAAGCGATCAGAGTCATCATCAGCGGCGGCGGCACGGGAGGGCACATCTTCCCGGCGGTCTCCATCGCGTCCAAGCTGCGGGAGCTCAACCCGGAAAGCGAGATCCTCTTCGTCGGGGCGGAAGGCAAGATGGAGATGGAGAAAGTCCCGGCGGCCGGGTTCAAGATCGTCGGTCTGCCCATCGTGGGACTGCAGCGCCAGTTCACCTGGGCCAATGTCAAGAACGACATCCAGGTCCCCTTCAAGCTGGCCGCGAGCCTCGTCAAGGCGCGCCGCATCCTCAAGGAGTTCAAGCCGGACATCGCCATCGGCGTGGGCGGCTATGCCAGCGCGCCCCTGCTGCGGGCGGCGACCCGCCTGGGCATCCCGACCCTGATCCAGGAACAGAACGGATTCGCCGGCCTGACCAACAAGATCCTGGGCAAGAAAGTCGGCTGCATCTGTGTCGCGTACGAAGGAATGGAGCGTTTCTTCCCGGCGGACAAGATCGTCCTCACCGGCAATCCGATCCGTCCGGACATCCAGCCCGCCACGCCCGAGACGAAGGCGGAGGGCATCAAGTTCTACGGCCTGGACCCGGACAAGAAGCACATTCTCGTCATCGGCGGAAGCCTCGGCAGCGGCACCCTCAACCAGGCGATGAAGCAATGGATCGCCGACGGCTGTCCCGGCGGAGAGGGCGTTGAAGTGCTCTGGCAGTGCGGACGCTACTACAAAAAAGGCGTGGACGACTTCATGGCGGGCCATCCTGAGGCGGCGAATGTCCATTGGAGCGACTTCATCGGCCGGATGGATCTCGCGTACGCGATGGCCGACGTGATCATTTCCCGGTCCGGGGCCAGCAGCGTCTCGGAAATCTGCGCGGCCCGCAAGGCGGCCGTGTTCGTGCCTTCGCCCAACGTGGCGGAGGACCACCAGACGCACAACGCCATGGCGCTGGTGCGCAAGGGCGCGGCCCTGATCGTGAAGGATGCCGAGGCGAAGACCCGCTTGCTCCCGACCGCCCTGGAGCTGCTCGCCGACCCGGAACGCATCGCATCGGTCGAGGCTGCGGCGGGCGCCCTGGCCAAGACGGCCGCGGCCCAGGAAATCGCGGACGAAGTGTATAAACTGTTGGAAAAGAATGTATAAGGATATCTATTTCATCGGCATCGGAGGCATAGGCATGAGCGCCATCGCCCGCTATTACAAGCGGAAGGGCTATGCCGTGGCCGGCTATGACCGCACGCCTTCGGACCTGACGCACGAACTGGAGGCGGAAGGGATCGCCGTCCACTATGAGGACAGGCCCGACCTGATTCCCGCGGATGCGGAGACCACGCTGGTGGTCTATACCCCCGCCATCCCCGATACGCTGGAGGAATTGCGTTTCGTCCAGAGCCGGGGTTACCGCGTCATCAAGCGCTCCCGCATGCTCGGCGAAATCACGCAAGGGCAGCGCTGCCTGGCCGTCGCGGGCACGCACGGCAAGACCACCACTTCGACTCTGGTCGCCCACATCCTGACCGAAAGCGGAGCGGGCTGCAGCGCCTTCCTGGGCGGCATTTCGAAGAATTACGACACCAACATGCTGGTCAGTCCGACCCCGACCGTCGTAGCCGAGGCAGACGAATACGACCGTTCCTTCCTTCAGCTGCATCCCGCCATTGCGGCCATCACCGCGATGGACGCCGACCACCTGGACATCTACGGCGACCTGGCGCACGTGCAGGAGGCGTTCCGCACCTTCGCGTCCCAGGTCAGCGAAGTCCTGATTCTGAAATACGGCCTGCCCGTATCTTCCGAAGACACCCGCGCCCGCATCCTGAGCTACAGTTTCGATGACGTGCGCGCGGACTTCCACGCGGAGAACCTGCGGCTCGGAGCGCTGGGGCATTTCACCTATGACCTGGTGTATCCGGAAGGCGTCCTAAAGGACATCTTCGTCGGGACGCTCGGCTGGGTCAACGTCGAGAACAGCGTCGCGGCGGCGGCCATCTGCCTCAGCGACGGGATCGCGCCCGAGGCGGTCCGCCACGCCATCGGCACCTACCAGGGCGCCCGGCGCCGGCTGGACGTGCACGTCAACACGCCCGCCCTGACCTACATCGACGACTACGCCCATCACCCGCAGGAGCTGGCGACGGCGATTTCCTCGCTGAAAAGCATCTTCCCGGGCCGCAAGCTGACGGCGGTCTTCCAGCCGCACCTCTATACCCGCACCCGCGATTTCGCGCCCGGATTCGCCGAGGCGCTGAGCGCCGTGGACAAGCTCATCCTGCTGGGCATCTATCCCGCCCGGGAGGAGCCCATCCCCGGCGTCACCTCCGAAATCATCTTCAAAGACGTCACCGCGCCTGAGAAAGTCCTGATCGACAAGTCCGAGCTGATGCCCCTGCTGGAGCGGGAGCCCCTCGACGTGCTGGTCACCTTCGGCGCGGGCGACATCGACCGTTTCATCCAACCCATCACTGAACTGCTGGAAAAGAGAATATGAAAGCCGTCGTCCGAAAAATACTCCTGATTGCCTTCTGCGCGGCCTTGATCGCCGGGCTGTGCGTCCTGCTCGCAAGGAGCAAGGCGCACCGCCAGCAGTTTACCTGCGAGGGGCTGAAGGTGGAATTCGCCGACGCGCACCGCTTCGTGGGCGAGGACGACATCAAGGCCTGGCTGGAACGGGACTACGGGAGCTACATCGGACAGCGGCTGGACAGCGTGGGCCTGGACCGGATCGAGAAGATCCTAGACGAGCAGAGCGCCATCCTCAAGAGCGAAGCCTACACCACGGAAGACGGCCTGCTCCACGTGCGCCTGACGCAGCGGGAGCCCGTCCTGCGTTTCCAGAAGGGGAAGGAAGGATTCTACGTGGATGACCGCGGATTCATCTTCCCGCTCCAGGAGCGCTTCACGGCCCCGGTTCCGGTCGTGGAAGGCGCGATCCCGGTCCGATGCGCCCCGGGCTACAAGGGACCTGCGCAGACCGAAAAGGAGCGGCAGTGGATCGGGGACATGATCGCCATGATGGACTGGATACGCCGAAGCAAGACCTGGAAGGAAGCCATCGTGCAGGTCAGCGTTTCAGATGGCGGCAACCTGGTGCTGACGCCCCGGGAAGGCGGCGAGCGTTTCCTCTTCGGCCTGCCGGAGAACGTGGCGGACAAGTTCGACCGGATCGGGAAATACTATGAATACATCCGTCCCGCCCGCGGAGAAACCTATTACAAGACGGTCAACGTCAAATACGACAGACAGATCATTTGCAGACAACAATAAATAATATGGACGAGAGATACATTGCAGCCGTCGATCTCGGCACGTCGAAGATCGCCCTTTCCGTGGCCAAGGTGGAGGGGGACGACGTCCAGATCATCTACTATGACGAAGAGCCCTCGGACGGGATACGCTACAGCTACGTATTCAATCCCGCCAAGGTGGGCGCCCCGCTTTCCCGGAGCATACGGAAGGCGGAGAAGGAACTGGGTATCAAGATCTTGCAAGTCGTGGTCGGACTCCCCCGCTACTACGTGCGCCAGGAGACCGCGACGGGAGAGATCCCGCGCACGGACGCCGGCAGCAACATCACGCGCGAGGAAATCGACAACCTCAAGAGCATCGCCCTGGACAATTACCCCCTGAACGACAGCGAGCGCGAGTTCATCTACGGGGCCGTCGCCCAGTCCTTCACGACCGACGACTGCTTCCAGATCGTGGAAGAAGATGTCGAAGGCATGGTGAGCGACAAGTTCGAAGGCAACTTCAAGGTCTTCATCGGCAGCCGCAAGAATGTCAGCAACCTCGACAAGATCTTCAACGAGGCGGGCGTGGCAATTGCCAACAAGTATTTCATCCCCGGGGCGATGTCGAAGGTCGTGCTCTTCGGCGAGGAACTGGACAACGGCGTGGCGCTGATCGACTTCGGCGGCGGCGTAACCTCCGTCTCGGTTTACAAGAACGGCATCCTGCGCCATTACGCGGCCATTCCTTTCGGCGGCAACAGCATCACGGCCGACATCAAGACCGAAGGCGGTTTTTCGACGGAACTCGCCGAAAACATCAAGCTGGCCTTCGGCGGCTGCATGCCGGACAAGCTCGCCAACCTGGGCGAGAAGACCCTGCGCATCCTCAACAACGACAGCGGCGCCGAGAAGCAGCTGCCGGTGCGCTATCTGTCCGAAATCATCACGGCGCGCGTGGAAGAGATCGTGAATGCCGTCCTGTTCGAGATCCAGATGAGCGGCTTCGCGGACGAACTGCGGAGCGGCATCGTGATCACGGGCGGCGGAGCCGAGCTCCTCAACCTCGCCCCCTTCATCAAGGAACTCTCCGGCTACAACGTGCGCGTGGGCTACCCCATCCGCAAGTTCTCCTCCGACGGATGTCCGGGCATCGGCGAGACGGGCGCGACGGGCGTCCTCGGCATGATCCTGGCCGCCAAGGATGACAACAAGAAGCTGAACTGCCTCGAAGAGCCGCCCAAGCCGCACGTCGAAGAAGAGGAAGTCGAGGCCGGCCCCGAAGAGGAAACGGCGGCCGAAGAGAATACCGAACCCACGGATAACGTTTTCAACCAGAATGCCTGGGAAAAGGTCAAGCCGGCGGCGAAGCCCCAGCGCAGGGCCAAGGCCCCCAAGCCCCCCAAACCTCAAAAGGAAAAAGACAAGGTATTCTGGAGAAAGGTGGAGGGCACGATCGGGACCCTCTTCTCCGGACTGGACAAGATTTATGAAACCATCGACGAATGACGATGACGAAACAACACCCGGATATGAGCGAAATCAACGAAATACTTCCTCCTGACTGGAACGAGGAAAAGGAGATGATCAAGGTCATCGGCGTGGGCGGCGGAGGCTGCAATGCCGTCAACTATATGTACAACCAGAAGATCGAGGGCTGCAGTTTCATCGTCTGCAACACGGACGCCGCGTCCCTGAGGAGCAGCAGCGTCCCGGTCCAGATCAAGATCGGCACCCTGGGCGCCGGCACGGATCCCGCGGAAGGACGGAAGGCCGCCCTCGAGCACCAGGACGAGATCGCCGCGGTCGCCCTGGATTCGGGCACCAAGATGCTCTTCATCACGGCGGGTCTGGGCAACGGCACCGGCACCGGCGCTTCGCCCGTCATCGCCAAGATGGCCAAGGACCGGGGCATCCTGACCGTCGCCGTCGTCACGGTTCCTTTCGACAATGAAGGACCGGAAGCCCTCTCGAGGGCCATCGACGGCATCCGGGAGCTGGAAAAGAACGTGGACAGCCTGCTGATTATCAAGAACCAGAATATCCTCAAGTTCTACGGCGACCTGCTGCTGCAGGAGGCCTTCCCCAAATCCAACGAGGTCCTCGCAACCGCCGTCAAGAGCATCATCGAGATCATCGGCAAGGCCGGTTACATGAACGTGGACTTCCACGACGTGCGCAAGATGATGAAGAGCAGCGGCTGCGCCCTGATGGGCAGCGGCACCGGCACCGGCGAGCACCGTATCGAGGATGCGGTCCGCGAGGCCTTCAACTCTCCCCTGCTCAACGACTACGACCTCAAGTCCGCCCGCAACATGCTGATCAACGTCACGGTAGGCCTCAACGAGAAGGGCATCAGCGCCAGCCAGTACAAGGCCATCAACGAGGAGATCAAGAAATACACGGGTAACGTCAACCTCTTCAAGCAGGGCCTGATCTACGAGACCGATCCCGATTTCGGCGACCGCATCAACATCACGGCCATCGTGACCGGCCTGCAGTTCGTCGACATCATGGGACCCAACGACGACACGGGCAACTACATCATGATCGACAACAACTTCAAGTACGTCCGCAAGGTGGTTTCCGAGGGAGAGGAAGGCATTTCCCTTCCCGAGCCCCAGAACGCCCGCACCAAGATCAGTTTCAACACCCAGGACAACCGGCGGACCTTCAACTTCGATCCGGACCGCAAGCCCGCCCTGTGCGTGCTGCCCGGCGAAGACCGGAGCCGCCTGGAGCAGATCCCTTCGATCCGCCGCATCCAGGCGACGGACAAGAACCCCGCCAAATAAAAGACTATGGAAAGAAGAACACGCGTCAGATTCGCCCCGTCCCCGACGGGCCCCCTCCACATGGGAGGCGTGAGGACCGCTTTGTATAATTATCTGTTTGCGAAGCAGCGCGGAGGCGATTTCATCCTCCGCATCGAGGATACCGATTCCAACCGTTTCGTCCCCGGAGCGGAAGCGTATATCATCGAGGCGCTCCGCTGGTGCGGCATCCTGCCCGACGAGGGCGTGGACGCCGACGGAAAGGTCGTGGAGACCGCTTCCGAGAAGCACCCGCACGCCCCGTACCGCCAGTCGCAGCGGCGCGCCATCTACCGGCAGTATGCCGAGCAGCTGGTCGGCAGCGGTTATGCCTATTACGCCTTCGACACGGCGGAGGAACTGAATGCCGCCCGGGCGGCGGCCGAGGCGCAGGGACAGACTTTCATCTATAATCAGACAACCCGCAAGGGCCTGCGCAACTCCCTGACACTGAGCGCTTCCGAGACCGCGCGCCTGCTGGAGGAGACCGACACCTGGACGATCCGTTTCAAGATGCCGGAGAACACGGTCGTGGCGATGGACGACCTGATCCGCGGCCACATCGAAGTCAATACCGACACCCTGGACGACAAGGTGCTCTGGAAGCGGGCGGACGAACTGCCGACCTATCATCTCGCCAACATCGTGGACGACCACCTGATGGAGATTACGGAGGTCATCCGCGGCGAGGAGTGGCTGCCTTCCCTGCCCCTGCATTACATGCTTTACAAGGCTTTCGGCTGGGAGGATACGATGCCGCGTTTCGCCCACCTGTCCCTGCTGCTCAAGCCGGTCGGCAACGGCAAGCTGAGCAAGCGCGACGGCGACAAGTTGGGCTTCCCCGTGTTCCCGCTGCAATGGACCAACGCGGAGGGTGAGACTTCGCACGGTTACCGCGAAGACGGATATTTCCCGGAGGCTTTCGTCAATCTGCTGGCCATGCTGGGCTGGAATCCGGGCGACGACCGGGAACTGTTCACGCTTCCTGAGCTGATCCAGGCTTTCTCGCTGGACAAGGTGCAGAAGGCGGGGGCCAAGTTCAACCCGGACAAGGCGAAGTGGTACAACCGCGAATATCTGCGGCTCAAGAGCGACGCGGAGCTGACGGATCTGTTCGTCCCGGTCCTGCAGGAGCAGGGCGTCACGGTAACGGGCGGGGCCGGCGACCCGGTGGCGTTCGATTTCGGGACGCACACGTTCTCCTGGACCTATGTGAAGGACGTGGTGACGCTGATCAAGGAGCGGGCGACCTTCGTGAAGGATTTCTGGACGGTGGCGTCTTATCTGTTCGTGGCGCCGACGGAGTATGTCCAGAAGGACGTGGACAAGTTCTGGAAGCCGGAGATCAGTGCCTGCGTACGGGAGGCGGCCGACTACCTGTTGGCTTCGGGCGTTTCCTTTGAGAAGGATGCCGTCGGGCCGGCGGTGGAGGAGTTCATCCGCGCGAAGGAGTGGCCGATGGGGAAGGTGATGAACGCGCTCAGGCTGGTGCTTTCGGGCGCCGCGAGCGGCCTCGGCATCGCCGACATCCTGTCCTTTATCGGCAAAGACGAGTTGAAGAATCGTCTACAGAATCTTGCCGAATAAATAAAACTTCATATCACCGAACCAGAGGATGGGGACGCCGTTCAGGGCGGTGGAACTGGTGTAGAAGGAGTTGCCGGTGTCGCGGGGCGAGAAGAGTTCCGGGCCGTCGAACCAGATGGGCTGGTGGGCGCCGGGGACGTAGCGGCCGTTATGGCGGTAGACCGGGCCCCGGTTCTGGTAGGAGGCCATTCCGTTGAAATCGAAACTGTCGTGGACGAAGAGGGCATAGCGGCCGCTGTGCGCCTCCGGGCCTTCCACATCATAGATCGGACAGGGTGAGCGGGGCTGCAGGAAGGAGGGACCGCCGTCGCGCTCGCGCAGGACTTCGGGACGGCTCCAATGCCGGCCGTGGTCTTCGCTGACCGACCAGATCGGGTGGCCGATGGAAGTGCGCATCACGGCGAAGAGCCGGCCATCGGGCAGGCCCACGATGCAGGCTTCCTCGACCGAAGGGATCTCACGGCCGGAGAAATGCTCCTCCGTCTCGACCCGGGACGCGTCGAAGGATTCATCTTCCGTGTTGAAGAAGGAGATTCGGATATCCTTGATCTCCGGATCGTCGTCGATGTTGTCGTATTGCCAGAATTCGACCTTGCTGGATTCGCGCCCCTCGGCGTCATATCCGTAACGGGAGCAGCCGGCCAGATAGCGTCCGTCTTCGCCGAAACGCAGGGGCCGCTGCCACATGCACCACGAAGGCGGCACGCTCAAGTCCTTGGGATCGGAGGAGAAACGGATGGGGAAAGGAACGGTATCGATGTCGCTCCAAGTCTCTCCCGCATCATCGGAATAACGGCCCTGCATGATGCCGCAGAGGTGTTTCTTGACGGTCGTTTCCTGGTTCCAGAGGCAGTAGAGCCGGCCGCTGCGGGTCAGCATCGGCTGCTGCCAGGCGGCTACGGGCTTCGGGTCGGCCAGGGTCTCCGAGCCGGCGAGGGTGATGGGTTCGGTCCAGGTCTTGCCCCCATCCGCGCTCTTGGAGAAGACCACGTGCTCGTCATTGGCGGCTTCCCAGGAGCCCTGGGTCCAAAAAGCATAGAGCAGCCCGCGGGCGGGATCTTCCAGGACGTGGAAATGGTCGTTGAAGGTGTCGCCCCGCTTCGTGATGTCCCGGTCCGCCTGGATGCGCGGCTGCTTCGGGACATAGACGGTGAAGTCGTGGGGGATGACTTCCTGGTTGATGGACGGGTCGGTGTAGTGCCAATAGAAGTGGTCGGGCCAGCGCTCGCGGTAGTTGCCGACATCCGTAAAATGCTTCTCCATCGCTTCTTCGGCGGTGGCATAGCGGTGACAGGATTCCGGTACGCGGGTATGGACCGTCCACTGGCTCTGGTCGGCGGCCGACTGGCCGGGATAACCGACCCAGATGACCGTTCCCCGCTGGGGCGGGAAGGCCGGATTCATCGTAAAGATGTTGGTCAGGACGGTGCGTTCGTTGCAGATGGGCGGCTCGGTCAGGAGCTGGCTGAGGTGGCGGCGGTGGAAAGGATGGATGGGCTTTCGGGAGAAGGGGGCGTCGGGGCCAAGGATAGCGTCGCCGAAAAAAGTCTCCTGCGCCAGTTGATGCCGTTCAAGGTTATGGGGATGTTCCAGACTGGCCGGGGTTCCGTAGGCCAGGCGGAAGTTGAAGGCGCCGTCGCGGCGCGGCCGATACCAGCCGCGCTTTTTGGCGTACTTGATCAAATCCTTGCTGCCCAGGAAGTTGACGGTGTCCGAGAGGTCCACTTCCCCGATGACATAATAGTTGGGAATGGTCATGATCTCGTCGTCCGGGACGCGCTGGGCGACCCAATGGCGGCCCCGAACCACGGCGCAGACCCAGCCTTCGTTCCGGTCGGCGACCAGATAGCTGCGTCCGTCATCGGCATAGCCGTATCTCTCGACCATTTCGCCGATGATCTTGACGCCTTCGCGGGCGCTGCGGGCCTTCTGGGCAACGGCCGTCCGTACTTCGTAGAGAACGCTTCCCTGGGCCTTCGTTTCCTTCGACGGGCAATGGTCCGAAGTGACCGCCACGCCCCATTCGTTGACGAAACTGTCCCCCGCCTTCTGCCCCGGGAACTCGAACCAGAGATAGGCCAGGCGGTCCTCCGTCGCCGGGACGTTGTAGATGTTGAGCATCGCTTCCCCACTCTGGTCCTCGTTGTGGCCCAGATAAACGTAGCCGTCGGTCGACGCCTTCCGGCCCACGATGATGCCGAAGCAGTCCATGCCCGGCTCCTGGGCCCGGACCGTAAGAGCCATGCAAGCCACGAAAGCAGCCAACAGGTTTTTCCGTATCATAGTCATATCGATAAAGCAGTCAAGGCATCGGAGAGGCTGAGGGCGTCTTCGACCCGGAAACCGCCCGTGCGCGTACGCCGCAGCGAGCCCAAGAAGGCGCCGCTGCCCAGCGCCTCGCCGATGTCCCGGGCCAAAGCCCGGATGTAGGTCCCCTTGGTGCAGGCCACCCGGATCAGCCCGCAAGGCAGATCCAGCCCCTCCAGCGAAATTACGTTGATCTTCGAATTTGGACTGGCATTCGAATCTCCTTCGCAAAGACTACAATCTCCGAACTCTACCAACTCGATCTCCGGGATGCAGATGCGCTGCCGCGTCAGCAACTCCGTCGCGCTGTGGTCGAAAACCCCCTCGCCCCGCAGAGCCGCCTTGTACGCCCTCCGCGCCATCTCATACGCCCGCACCCCATCCACCGACTTCGCCGAAAACAACGGCGCCACCTGCTCCTGCTCCCCGACAAACGACGGCAGGACGGCCCGCAGCGCCGCCTCGCTCACTCCCTCCAGGGAGCAGCGCCGGTCAATCTCCTTCTCCCGGTCGTACGAAGGCGTCGTCGCGCCCAGCACCACGCCAGCGAGATATTCCTTCTCGTGCCGCTGCAACTCGTCCGCCAGTTTGGTCGCCTTGCCGACGCATACCAGCAGCACGCCGGTCGCCAGCGGATCCAGCGTCCCCGCGTGCCCGACCTTCAGTTTCTTCTGATGGAAATGCTTTCCCGCCGCCCACTTGACCTTGCGGATCACATCGGCGGAAGTCCAGCGCCAGGGCTTGTCGATGGGAATGACGATCCCCGACGGATAATCTTCGATCTTATCCGTCAGGGTCATGCCCTTGCGCAAGATCAGCGGGTCCATAGGCTAGACCGGAATCTTGTCGATGCGCCGCTGATGGCGGCCTCCGGCGAATTCCGTGGTGAGCCAGGCCCGCACGATGCTGACCGCCATCCGATAGGAGATGAAACGGGCCGGCATCACGAGGACGTTGGCGTTGTTGTGCTCCTTGACCAGCTTGCCGATGGCCGTATTCCACGCCAGGCCGGCGCGGATGCCCTTGTGGTGGTTCAGAGTCATGGCCATCCCGTTGCCGGTGCCGCAGAGGGCGATGCCCAGGTCGGCCTGCCCCGCCTCCACGGCGGCAGCCATCGGATGGGCCACATCCGTATAATCCATACTCTCGGTGCTGTCCGTTCCGAAATTCAGCACCTCATATCCCTTGCCCAGCAGGTAGGAAATCAACTTGGCCTTGTACTCCACGCCCGCGTGGTCCGAGCAAATCGCGATTTTCATAGATTTTGTGGTTTATTGTCCTAAAGGTAGAGAAGTTTCTTATCTTTACAAAAAATGAATGCATTTTGACGAAGGAAGAGAAATACCTGGCGCTGCTGCCGCAGTTGGAGAGCCTGCTGGAGGGGGAACCGGACCCGGTGGCGCGGATGGCCAACCTGGCGGCGCTGCTGCATCGTGAGATGGGATTCTGGTGGACGGGATTCTACCGGGTCCAAGGGGAAGAACTGGTCTTGGGTCCCTTCCAGGGACCGGTGGCCTGCACGCGTATCGCCTTCGGCCGGGGTGTGTGCGGGACGGCCTGGAAAGAGCAACGCACGGTCGTTGTACCGGACGTGGAGGAATTCCCCGGGCACATTGCCTGTTCCTCGGAGTCCCGCAGCGAGATCGTGGTGCCGCTCTGGCATCAGGGTACCGTCGCGGGCGTGCTGGACATCGACAGCCGGGAACTGAATACCTTCGATGACATTGACCGGCGATACCTGGAAAAAGCCGCCGCCTTGGTCTTCGGCCCGCAGCGGGACATTTGGCTGGCCGCCGGCTGCTTCTGGGGCGCGCAGAAGTTCTTCAAGCAGGTCGAGGGCGTGGATTTCACGGAAGTCGGTTTCTGCAACGGCTGGGTCGAGAGCCCGACTTATGAGCAAGTCTATACCGACCGGACCGGCCACGCCGAATGCGTCCATGTGCGCTACGACCCGGAGCGGGTGTCGCTACAGAAGCTCGTGCGACTGTTCTTCATGATCATCGACCCGCTGAGCCTCAACAAACAGGGGGAAGACGAGGGAACGCGCTACCGCACCGGCGTCTATTACGGGGACGAACGCGACCTGGAGGTCCTCCAAAAGGAATTCCGCCGCGTGGAGAAGCGCCTGGGCGTGGCGGAAATGCCAGTGGAACTCCTGCCGCTGAAAAGCTTCTTCCGCGCCGAAGAATACCACCAGGATTATCTGGAGAAGAATCCGAACGGCTATTGCCATCTCTCCCCCACCTTGTTCAAAAAGAAAAAGAAATTATGAGGAAATTATTTCTGTTGGGATGCCTGATCTCGGGCCTGTTGTGGGTACAGACGCTGGGGGCGCAGACGGCGCTCCGGCACGGGAAAGATGACGCCGACTGCGGCCGCTGGGCCGAGGGCGCCTTTGCGAAAGGCAAGGTGCCGCCGTTCTCCTTTACCTACGGAGGTGTGCCGTCGGCCCGGCTGCTGCCGAAGTGGCGTTTCAGCACCCGGACGCTTCCTTCGCCCAAGGAAACGGAGACGCTGACGGCTTATACCTGGACCGATCCGCGGACGGGTCTGCAGGTCGAGGCGCGCGTCAAGCGTTTCAGCGACTGGAATGCCACGGAATGGGTCTTGTATTTCCGCAACACTTCCGGCGCAGACACGCCGTCGATCGCCGAGGTCAGGACGGTGGATTTGTACCAGCAGGGTGGGGCCGGCGGGCAAGTATTTTATGCCGACGGCCCCTATTTCAGCGCAGCGGACTTTTGCTCCCGCGACACTGTTCTGACGGCCGGCCAGACCCTCCACCTGGAGCCCGACGGAGGCCGCTCCTCCAGCCATACGATGCCCTATTTCAGCGTCAAGACCCCTGCGGGCGGCATCGTTTACGGTGTGGGCTGGACCGGAAGCTGGACGGCCGACATCACCCGGACCGACGCCGAAAAGCGCAGTTCGAA
>JAEEGJ010009038.1_pt1 | contig 27009 bp, 25 predicted proteins | sample 8958761 | NCBI WGS metagenome assembly JAEEGJ01 (sample SAMN16246546, study PRJNA631951) | gut metagenome | biome: gut microbiome; feature: rumen; material: RS-attached | host: Bos | place: Iran: Karaj | collected 2018-10 | reverse complement strand
AACGTATCAACAGACATAACAACGATAGATGAAGCAGTAAGAGAGATAACGGGAAAGCTTAAAAAGAAATGATCAGAGACATAACCCTTGGTCAGTATTACCAGACAGATTCCTTCATACACAGATTAGACCCCAGGACCAAGATAGCGGGAACCTTCCTTTTTATCATCACGCTCTTCTTGGCAAAGAATGCGATCGGCTATGTGATAGCCGCTGCATTTCTTTTTGCTGCCATAAAGCTTTCAAAGGTACCCTTTAAATATATGATAAGAGGAATGAAGGCCATTATCGTACTCATGCTCTTGACTGTAATCTTTAACCTCTTTATGACAAAGGGAGAGGTCGTATTTACCTTCTGGAAGATATCTATTTCAAAGGAAGGCATAGATGCAGCCGTAAAGATGGCTATAAGGCTCACATTCCTTATATTAGGCTCAAGCCTTATGACGCTGACCACCACACCAAATCAGTTAACTGACGGCCTGGAAAAGCTCTTAAACCCCTTAAAAAAGATAAGAGTGCCTGTCCATGAGATAGCGATGATGATGAGCATAGCTTTGCGTTTCATCCCGATCCTCATCGAAGAGACAGACAAGATAATGAAGGCTCAGATGGCAAGAGGAGCCGACTTTGAAAACGGCAACATAATTAAGAGAGCAAAGGCTCTCGTTCCATTACTCGTTCCCCTTCTTATCTCCGCATTCAGAAGAGCGGGAGATCTTGCCATGGCAATGGAAGCCAGATGCTACAGGGGCGATATAAACAGAACGAGAATGAAGCCTTTAAAATATAAAAAAGCGGATTTACTGTCTTATTTGGTTATTTTGGGAACAATGTTACTGGTGATAGCATTCGGAAGGAACTGATACATGGATAAGAAGAGGATCTTACTTGTGGTCAGCTATGACGGTACAGACTATCATGGCTGGCAGATGCAGGAAAACGAAGATACGATCGAGGGAAAGCTGAATGAAGCCCTGACTAAGCTTACAGGCACACCGATCGAGGTCATAGGTGCCAGCAGGACCGATGCAGGGGTCCACGGCATGTGCAATCTTGCCGTATTTGACTCTGAGATGAACATCGAGCCTGAAAAGTACGCTACGGCCTTAAACAGCATGCTTCCCGACGATATCGTTGTAAGAAGATCCCTTGTTGTAAAGGATAACTTCCATCCAAGAAAGATAAAGACAAAAAAGACATACAGATACAGGATAGACAATTCACAGTTTCCCGATCCCTTAAAGAGAAGATACTGCTGGCATGTAAGCTACATCCTTGATATCGATCTTATGAGACAGGGAGCCAAATACATGCTGGGTTCCCACGATTTTTCAAGCTTCTGTGCATCAGGCTCCACCGCAGTTAGCCATGTAAGAAGCATTGATAGTATCGAGATAGGAAAGATCGAAAACGAGATCTATATAGATGTTACAGGCGGCGGTTTCCTTTACAACATGGTCCGCATCATTGCAGGAACCCTTATGGATGTCGGAAGAGGAAAGACAGAGCCCGAACAGATAAAGGATATCATTGAATCAAAGGACAGAACAAAGGCAGGCCCCACCGCTCCGCCTGAGGGCCTTACCCTTTTAAACATTGACTGGGAGATGAAACAGTGAAAAAGGAACTGATAAAGTATCTTTCTATAATCATCTTCATAATAATAGGCTGCGTCATAATCGCTCACAGCCTGGGCGGAAACGAGACTGTTGCCGATGTGGCCGAGCGGAATAAAACGACAGATGTGTCAGTAGTCCCGGAGATCGAAGAGATCCCGCAGATAAGCGATATTCCCGAGATTACGATGACACCGTCACCTACTCCCACGCCCACACCAACCCCCGAACCTACACCTGAAACAAGCGAAAATGACGAATTGACCGAAACGGTTAATGAGGCCCAGAACGGTGATTTTTACATCGAAGAGATAAGTGACGAGCTCAAGGAAAAGATGAGAGGCAAGTCTTATGCCGATGACATAGACGAATCTATCGTTAACTTTGACATGCTGCGTCATGTCGTTATAAAGTACAACGACTTTGAAGGAAATGTAAAAGACGGAGAGCTTGTCTGCAACGAGCTTATCGCCGAGGATCTTTTGGAGATCTTTAAGGAGCTCTACGAATCGGGATATATGTTAGAGGAAGTATCTTTAATTGATAAGTATGATGCCGATGATGATATGTCAATGGAAGCAAACAACACGTCATGCTTTAACTACCGCCTTGTTGACAGATCAACAAAGCTTAGCTACCACGCATATGGTTTAGCCATTGATGTAAATCCGTTCTACAACCCTTACGTTGAATACGGCAAGGGAGAAAACGGATCTGATTATATCTGTCCCACACAGAGCGTGTTCTATGCATACCGTGACAATGAATTTCCATACAAGATAGATGAGAACGATCTGTGTTACAAACTCTTTAAACAGCACGGATTCAAATGGGGCGGTGACTGGAACTCCTGCAAGGACTACCAGCACTTTGAAAAGAGACTGATAAGCAGATAGGTTATATATATATGAAGAAACTAAACTTTATACCCGACGGGATCATCTTTGATGTCGACGGCACCATATGGGATTCGACGCCTGTCGTCACTGAAGCCTGGAACAAGGCATTAACCGATACAGGCTTCGGATACGTCCAGGTAACGGCTGACAGACTAAAGGGCCTGTTCGGGCTTCCCATGATAGAGATAATGAGAGACATCCTTCCCGGTGTTCCCGATAAGGAACTCAGACGCTTTGAAAAAGTCTGCAATGAATACGAGGAAGACTACATAAGCCGCATAAGCGGTCATAGCTATATTAATATAGAAGAAACTATCAAAGAACTATCCAAAAAGTGCCCCGTCATCATAGTAAGCAACTGCCAGAGCGGCTATATAGAGATAATGATGAAGCACCTTGGTTTGGAACCTTACGTAACAGACAAGATCTGCCACGGCGACAACGGTCTTTCTAAGGCTGAAAATATCAAACTTATGAATAAAAGATACAGCCTCAAAAAAAGCGTTTACGTCGGAGACACGATCATGGATGCAAACGCATGTAAAGAGGCGAACGAGCCTTTCATCTTTGCAGGTTACGGATTCGGAAAGGTAAAAGACTTCGATCACATGATAAACAAGCCTGAAGAGCTTTTAAACCTTTTTAAATAAGTTGTTGACACACGTGGAAGCGTTTAGTATAATATTCGAGCGTGGGTGTTTCAGATGGAAGGAACACCGGATGCTGGTGAGCAACGCATCAATAGCCCCGATGTAAGGTTCACATGTTACGTTTATTTAGTATTTTGGAGGATATACGATGAAGACATTTATGGCTAGTCCGGCTACTATTGATAGAAAATGGTACGTTGTTGACGCTGAAGGTCAGACATTAGGTCGTTTGGCTTCAGAAGTAGCAAAGGTACTCAGAGGCAAGAATAAGCCTATATTTACACCCCATATCGACTGCGGTGATTACGTAATAATAATTAATGCTGACAAGGTTGCTGTAACAGGCAAGAAGCTTGATCAGAAGATCTACTACCACCACTCAGACTATGTCGGCGGTATGAAAGAGACAACTCTTCGCGAGAAGATGAACAAGAAGCCTGAAGAGGTTGTAGAGATGGCTGTCAAGGGAATGCTTCCCAAGGGACCTCTCGGAAGACAGATGTACAAGAAGTTATTCGTATATGCAGGAAGCGAGCACAATCATGCAGCTCAGAAGCCTGAAGTACTTACATTTTAATTAGATTTGGAAGGAGATTACTAAGATGGCTAAAAAAGCAGCAGCTCAGTTCTATGGAACAGGCAGAAGAAAAAAATCAATTGCCAGAGTATATATCGTACCGGGCAAGGGCAATATAACGATCAACAACAGAGACATCGATGATTACTTCGGTCTCGAGACACTTAAGGTTATCGTTCGTCAGCCTCTCGTTGCTACAGAGACAACAGAGAAGTATGACGTAAAGGTTAACGTTAAGGGCGGCGGATACACAGGTCAGGCAGGTGCTATCAGACACGGTATCGCAAGAGCTCTCCTTAAGGTTGACGAGGAGTTCAGACCTACACTCAAGAAGGCCGGATACCTTACAAGAGATCCTCGTATGAAGGAAAGAAAGAAGTACGGCTTAAAGGCAGCACGTCGTGCACCTCAGTTCTCAAAGAGATAATAAAATGCTTACAAATCCCGAAAAACCGTTGTTTTTCGGGATTTTTTTATCTCTTGATTTGTAGTGATTTATCTCGATTTATTTGCCCTATATGGGTCAAAATGGGTCAAAATCGAACAGATGAGTTGTTCAAAGGGGAAAAGAACGTGACTTTATCGACTATTTGCGCTCCCTAGTGAAAAAACGTAGTTTATAATACTAATAAGACCAAAAAATAATTCTAAGAGAACTAATGAGTTGACTTTTTTGTTCCGTGGATATACGATGTATATACAAAGGAGGTGTTGCTTATGCAAGCTCAAGTTAAAGCATGGGGGAATAGTCAGGGGATCAGACTACCTAAAGAAGTACTTCAAGAAGCATCTGTATCAGTTGATGATGTTCTCGATGTAAAGGTATCTAATGGTATGATAATGCTTGTTAAACCATTTAGACATAAAACACTGGAAGAACGTGCTGCAGAATATGGTGGGCAACTTAAGTTGGACGGCGAATTTGACTGGGGTGAACCGGTAGGAAGAGAGATTTGGTGATGAAAGAAGAGTTAAGCCAGGGGGATATACTAAAGATTGAGTATATAAAAAAGCCGGTCCTTGTTGTAAGTAAGGATTTCTTTAATAAGACCTCTGAGATAATAGGCTGTCCTATTTATGAAAAAGGAGAGGCAGGTCCATTGCATATATATATAAAAACTGAAGAAGTGCAAGGATATGTGCAATGCGAGAAAATGGCGCTGCTTGATTTGAATAAAAGAGGATATTCAAAGATGGGTAGGATTCATTATCCTGACATTATAAATATCGCAGACGCCATTCAGGGAATCTTTGACTACATCTAATTACAAGTGAACTACCCCAACCTGCGCTTCGCTTAGGAAGGGGCTTCCTGCTTCAACCACCACTGCGTTAACTAAGATATACTTAACTGACGTCTTATACGGTGTCCACAGGCTTTTGGTCTTAAGACCGGTTCGGCTAGTCCCTAGCCTACATTTTGATACTGCTCATATAGCAGCTTTAATCCTTCGTTACGTATGTTTATTGCGGCATTAAGGTCACGGTCGATGGTAAGCCCGCATCCACAGTTGAAGATACGTTCATTAAGCCCCAGCTTATGGGTACATCCGCAACTGCAGCAGGTCTGTGTACTTGGATACCACTTATCGACCTTAACGAAATACTTGCCGCGGTCATTAAGCTTGTACTGGAGCATGTTTAGGAACATGCCGTATCCGTTATCCATGGTGGCTTTGCCGTTGCCAAAACCTTTGTTTGACATGGCTCTCATGTTGAGGCTTTCTACACATACAACATCGTACCGATTGGCTATTTCGGTAGATGTCTTGTGAAGGTCGTCAAGCCTTTGATTTGATATATGCCTATGGATCTTAAATATCTTTAACTGTTGTTTTTTATAGTTGCTGCTTCCAATGGACTTGTTCTTAAGCCTGCGCTGTGCCTTTGCAAGCTTAGCCTGTCCGGCACGGTAGTACTTATGCCCGGTATGGCTGTTACCGTTAGAATCCATGTACAGACCATTGGACTTGTAATCCAGCCCGATGGCATTATCGATTATAGCAGCAGGAATGACATTGGACTCGTACTCATACAGTACGGATGCATAGAACTTGCCGTCGCTGTCCATAGAAATTGTAGTCGATTTAATGTTCCACCCGGGTTCGGGTATACGGTGGATACGAGATTTAACAATACCTGCTTTAGGGAGTTTAATACCTTTACCCTCAATGATGGCAACGGTCCCGTTCTGGTTGATGGTGGTATATGATCTCCGGTTATGCTTTCGTGATTTATACTTTGGGTAACCCGATCCCTTAACTTTGAAGAAGTTCGAAAAAGCTGTATCAAGATGCCTGAGTGACTGCTGCAAAGCTATGGAATCAGCTTCCTTAAGCCATGGATATATACGCTTTAAAGCTGTAAGGCCATAAGCCGTATCGTTGTAGTTTAAATGTGTCCTGTCCGCATTGTATGCCATTATACGCCAGTTTAGAGCCTGGTTATATACGAAACGGCAGCAACCGAAACACTTAAGGAAATACTCGGCTTGTTCTTTTGTTGGATATAGTCTGTATTTGATAGCTTTATTCATATATATATTATACCAAACATACGTTCATAGAACAAGTGTTTTGCGCTTTTTAAAAGAATTTCCGCGATTCATCCCACAACCGACTGCGTAGGAAGGGGTTTTCTCGCGGAGAAATTATAAAAAGAATCTTTGATGGGGCTGCTTTGCTGTCTCTAAGATCAAGGGATGACAGACGAGGAAACATGACTGTTTCATTTGATGAGAGCATATCTGACATTTTCAGTGAATTTACCATAAAAGAAAACAGGACGTATACCATGCCCAAAAAGGGCACGTTCTTTGGGATACATTACAGGGATGAGTCTGATCCTATGGACAGACTTGTTTCTGTTGTCAGTGGCAGGGGTTTTGATTACATAATAGATCTGAGAAAGGATTCACCAACATATCTTAAATGGGAGTCTTTTGAACTCTCTGATAAGAATGCTCATGCGGTATATGTCCCTTCGGGATTTGGACATGCATTTTTATCGCTTGAGGATGACATGATCCTGATGTATTCGATGAACAGATGCGGCAGCGAAGGCTTTACCAAGAAGCTGAACTACAGGGATGAGCAGATAGGACTCAAGCTGTCTGCACCTGTATGCGAGATAGCAGATTATGACAAGAATGCTCCGTTTTTAAAGGACATACAGGGGGAATAAAGATGGAATATGATATCATATCTCAGCCTTTCAAGCTGAAAAAGAAAGACGGTTCGTTAATAAGCGGACGCGTATTCAGACCTGATGATGACAGCAGTACTTTTCCGACAGTCATCTTTTCTCACGGGTTTGGATCAAACTACAGGGAACTTATGCATCACGGCAGCGGTTTTGCAAATAACGGGATAGTCTGTATCTTTTTTGATTTCTGCGGCGGCGGACTTAACAGCGAGAGTGATGGCGATATGCTTAACATGACTCTTGAAACAGAGGCGGATGATCTTGTATGTGTGATAAATCATGCAATACTTATGCCGTATGTGGATACAAAATCTCTGTATCTGATAGGCGAGAGCCAGGGAGGCATGGTATCTGCGATGGTGGCTAGACGACTTCGCTCTATGATAAAAGGTCTCATCCTGTGGTATCCTGCTTTTGTCATTATCGATGATGCAAAAAAACGACTTGAGAAAGGAATATCGGATGTAATGGGGATGAAGATATCTAAGGATTATGATCCTGTAGCCGTAAGTCTTGATCTAAATGATATCCAGACAGGTTACCTTAAACCTGTTCTCATAATCCACGGTGATGAGGACGAGATCGTTCCTATAGCTTATTCCGAAAGTGCGCTTAAGAAATACCCGGATGCTTCACTGATAACAATAAACGGTGCAGGGCACGGCTTTGACGGAAGCGACAGCGATGATGCAAGAAATGCTTCTATAGACTTTGTGAAGCGTAATGAGGGGTAGAAAAGCAAAATAAACGGTCTTATCTTGGTGATTTTACGGTTTATATTCATATTCATAGATAGTAGAATAGTATCATAAGGAGGAAGAAAATATGATCATTCTGATAGTTTTGGCGTTTTTAGTTGTATGTTTGGTGGGCTGGTTCATCTCTACCAGCAACAATATCAACAGGATCAAGTTAAAGATCGATGAATCTCTTTCAGGCGTTGAGATCCAGTTGAGACAGAGATATGATGTACTGATGCAGGGCAAGAAGGTTGCTGAACAGTATGCACAGCATGAACAGAGAGTCTTTGAGGGATTAAGACATCTGACTCAGGTTCCCTCGAATGCGACTATCGATCAGCTCAACGAAGCATCCAAGACCCAGGAGGCAGCGGTAAAAGGATTTTTCGCACTCGGTGAGGCATATCCTGAATTAAAGAGCGCAGAGATATTCAATAATCTCATCAACAAGCTTTCCGATCAGTCTAATCAGTATTCGGCTGCAAGACGCGCGGTTAACGGAAACATCACAAAGCTTAACAACTACACAGTCACATTTCCGTCCTCTATCGTTTGCGGAATGAAGAATGTAACAAAGATGGATTACATCCATGAGGAGAATCTCGACCAGATCAAGGACGTAGACCTTAGCATGAATATATGAGGATCTGATATATGGAATTAAGTTCTTTCAGACAAAGAATGCTGTATGGGAATATCGATGAGGATAAAAAAGCGCAGGTGCTTAAGGAACTCAAGTACTTTAACTCCATCGCACCCGCGAGCTTAAGGGAAAGGTTTGCCGGAAAGTTCAACAAGGAAAAGTCGGCTGAATTTTGCAACAATCATAAGGTCGGAGTCATTGTAGGATTTTTCCTCTTGCTGCCTTTTCTTCTTGTCCTGATGGGATTGGCACTTCAGTTTAGCGTGTTTTTAATCCTGATATGGGTGTTCTTTGGCCGAAACAGGGGCACACCTGAGTATAAGGCCTATGACTACAAAAATAAGGTCGCGCAGCCTGCTATCAAGGCACTGGATGACAAACTGGATCTTACCTTCCACTTTAACGGAGCGGATATGGTTGATTCAGGTCAGCGCTTTGATGAAGCGCTGGTCGAAGCCCATCTTGTCAGACCGATAAGCAAGCGGACATATACATATACGTATTCAAACTGCTCCTATGACTGGCTCAATAAGGAAAACACCGATGCCTTTGAGTTTTGCGGATACAAGCTGTACCACGAATATGAGGATTCGGACGGCGACAAGCATGAGGAGATATTCTTTGACGGCGTGATATTTAAGTTCCGTACAAGCTTTACAGTTAACGGCACCATCAATATCATGAGCACCACTACAAAAAAGACGCTCATAGGAGAGAGAGAAAAGAACCGCTTTAAAAAGATAAAGGATAAGGATGTCACGGTAATCGATACGGAGAACAATGAGTTTGCCGAAAACTTTGATACCATAGCAACCTATGATAACGAAGCATACAGATTCCTGACTCCCACCATGATAGAAACTCTCTTAAAGCTTAGAAAGGAACATTATATCTGCATCTGCATGAAGGGCAATGTGATGACAGTCACCATTAACGACAGAGCCTATAAGCAGGCCGGCAGATACTGCTTTGATGAAAAGAAACCGACTTCACGCAGTCTCGATTCGGATTATCAGCTCGATCACAAGATCAGTGAATACAGAGAAGCTATCCTTTCCATCTACGAGCTAAAGGATATTTTGGACCCTGAAGGAAAATATATGGTATAATGCGTGTGATAACAGACAACATACGCATCGGAGGCTTTGGTAGATGTCAGTCTGGCATATATCAAAGCTTTCTTGTTTTATGGAAATTTTAAGTGACGTGAGGGATTATGACAGCAGTAAGAAAGATGAGTATCAGATTTATTGTACTGATGCTTTTAATCATGACCATATCAGCCTGCGGTAAAAAGACAGGCAGTGATGACAGACAGATACTGGATGATTATCTGGCAAACAAAGAGGCTGAGTACTCCGACGAGGAAAAGACAAAGATAGTTACAGCCTATAAAAACCTTCTTGAGACTGAGGGCGAGGATTATGTAGATGGTTTCATGACAAGGGATGATCAGAATCTGATCACTCTTATGGGAATGAGCGTCAATGTCTATGTGTTCAGGGACTTTAAGAACTACGGTTATCTGAATGCTGACAATTCATTCATGGATGTAAGGGATTTTGACAGGATAGCCGGATTTGATGTGGATGCGCCTCTTGGCACAGACGGCCTTGCCGATATAGCTCATGTGGATATAAATATAGACGGAGTCAGCTATGCGACAGCCGATCTTACAGAAGAGATGGCATCGTTCCTTGAGCGTTTTAATGCGGCAAATGAAGTGGAAGAGACAAAGACCATATACGGCGTTGATACGGTCGATGTTGATGAAAAGACTCGCTTATATATCACATATATGGATGTTCAGTATGATGACAGCTTTAATGTTACTTCTTTAAGAGTTTCAGGTCATCTTGTAATAAAAGACTGACATCACCTTTTGCTGAAGATGCAGCCGCAGTAGTTCTGCCTGTAAAGTTCATAATCGTTTGATAACTGGATGGATCGCTTGTATCCATCCTTTTTTTTGAAATCCGAAGGCAGGAATGCCACATTTAACTCATCTGAGAGTTTCTGGCCTATCTCGTTTAGCTTGTCGCAGTTTTTAAGCGGAGATAAGGTAAGCGTAGTCGTAAAATAATCAAAGCCGTGAGACTTCGCTGTAAGTGCTGCTTCTCTTAATCTCATCTCGTAGCATATAAAACATCTGTCACCGCCTTCGGGACATGATTCGTATCCCTTTACGGCTTCGAAAAATTCTGCCGGTTCGTACCTGGCATCTATTATCGAAATGGGATGAAAGGCATTGCCGTTTTGAAAGCCGTTATTTTTATTCAGTGTCTCAATGAATCGTTTTTCCTCATCAAGACGAAGGTTATATTCCGAAGCATCAGTTATGTTGGGGTTATAGTAAAGGATCGTGACTTCAAAATGAGGAGTCAGAACCTCTAGACATGTACTCGAACAGGGCGCACAGCAGCTGTGGAGCAGAAGCCTGGGAGTGCGCAGGCTAAGAGTCGATATGATGCTTTCCATTTCACTGTTGTAGTTTCTCTTGTTCATACCGCATATTATACCAAAATTATGACAAAAAGAAATGATTATGATAAAATAATAAGTTGGAAATATAGGGAGAAATACATATGGCACTGTTTATAGTTTTGTGGATTCTGAGCCCTCTGGTGCTCATCCCGATGTTGATAATATATATACGCGCTTCCAAGAATCAGGAGAAGATCATACGCGCCAAGGATATCGAGATATCAAACTATCTCGATAAGATAAAAGAGCTTAAGGGTGAAAAGCGATCATCTCAGGTCATGCCGGCTGAAAGCGAAGCTCATCCCGTAAATCTTGAGGATGTTGAGCAAATTATTAAGCATGAACCTGAACCGGTTACTCAGACTGTTACACCTGAATCCGAAACTGAAAGAGTTCAGCCTGAAGCAATGCCTGAGATCATGCCTGAGGTTATTGAATCCGAGCCTGTTCTGACAGAGAACATACAGGCAAATGAAAAGCCCGAATATACCAGGACAAGCGGCGTTTACATGTTTGGCATAGGAGTTGTACTCGTGCTTATAGCCGGTACGATATTTGCCACTACTACATGGAATCATCTCGGACCTCTGGCAAAGATCGCAGTGCTTTTGGGCGCTGTTGCAGTGTTCTTTGCAAGTGCATGGTTTGCGGAAAAGAAGCTTAGACTCAGAGAAACGAGTATCACATTCTTTATACTGGGAAGCGGTGCTCTTGCATTCATAAATCTTGCGGCAGGGTATTTTGGATGGTACGGCGGCTATTATAAGGATTTTGAAAACGGCGCTGCACTGATCTGGGGAATAACCACTGCCATAATCGCGCTGTGTCTGCTGGCGGGAAGATGGATCTACGACATGGTGCTTTTAAGCAGCATAAGCTTTGGCTTCGCACTGCTGACTGTCGAGATACTGACTGTTCATGTGACAACAGATATAAAGGCTCAGCTGATAAGCTGCGGCGTATTTCTGATAGGATCGATGCTTGCCTTTTCTGTATATGAAAAGAGAAATGAATGTAAAGTCGTCACCTATAAGATAGCCCGTATCGCATCACTGATATTGATCTGTATAGCGACACTTGAAGCTGTATTTGACTTTGACCCGTATATCGAGACAGAACTCGGGGACGTACTTGCATTTTATGCAGTGGGCGTAATAGTGCTCATTTTGGGATATCTGTTTATAAAGGATAAATATCAGACCGATAAGGGAATAGGTGCGATAGTAAGAGGTCTTTGTATCACATGCGTATGTCTTTCAGACAGACTCCTGCCTGACAGGACATACGATTTCATACTGGTATGGGCAGTCCTTGTTGCTGTTTACGCATATGATCTTTTCAAAAAAAGACAGGTTCTCGTATCGACCGTTTTCATGCAGTTAGCTGCAGGAATTACATTTATCATCGCTGTTATGGACAGTGAAAATATATTCCTGTATATCCTGATACCTGTCGCTGTGATCCAGTATATCCTGCAAAGAAAGGATAAACACAACTACTCGGGCATCATACCCGCACTTATCGCATATTATTCCGTATGCATGTTCATAAGCGATATCCTGGAAAAGAATATGACGGATATATCACAGGCATGCATCATAGGATTTGTATTATTCTGTGCGATCACTGCACTTACCGTTATAGGAACGAGATTCGTTCAGAAAAATATTGTTGAAAGAAGCGAGGACAGATGCCTGATCGAATGGCTTTCTATAGCTGCCATTATTCCTGCGATCGATTCCATATTCGTCATCTCAAATGTAGGAGACAAGTGGGTATTTTTCGCATTTATCCTTCTGGCACTGTATTTTGCAAGCTTTTATAAAAGAGCAAACGAATATGCACAGAACGTATTGTTAACAGTCGCAGCAGTCATATTCACTATAGATCTTTCTATGCAGCCGTTCTTTGAAATAAGAGATGAGTTCATATCCGAGTGGGCGATATTGATGTTCATGCTCGGTGCGGGACTCATAACACTCATCTACAGAAAGTTTAAGGAAGGACTTGGTTATTTCTGGACAGTCATACTTGCCATATGCTTTACGATAGAGTTTGCATCTATAAGCGAGTATGCATATGCGGATGAGAGAGTGTTCGTATTTTACAAGATCGCCGTATATCTTGCGGGTGTAATAGGGATGTTTGTTTTTGCCTACAAAAAGGGAAGCAAAAAACTGTTAGTCGAGACAGGGTTTGTACTTGCGGCATTTTCATTCCTTGCTTCAAGCGTGGATGCGATGGGTATATTCATACTCGCTGCTTTTGTCGGTGCGGCATATATGGTCTACCAGCATTTTGCGGGTCTTTCGAAATGGTCATTCCTACCCGTCATACAGATATATGTCCTCATGTATGAGTATTATCCGCCGATTTGGGCTTTTGTGTGTGCTTTTATCGTTTCTACTCTGCTGGGATTTGTACTCCACAGATTTCTTGAAGGAACCAGCACAAACAAGACATGGGTGGATGACTGGATCAATATCTCGGGTATTATCCCTCTGATCGAGATCATAAACAAAAAAGATGACGGTGTTCGCTGCATGGGAATACTTCTGCTTGCAGTATTTGTACTTAGCTTTTACAGAAGATATGATGAGAACAGGGATTCAAATAAAAACAGGGCAGTGCTTACAGCTTCGTCTCTTATCGTTTTATTTGCGTGGTTTACACAGCCCTGGCTTTATATATCAGATGAGTGGGAGATCGAATGGCGCATAACGGGTATCATGCTTGCTGCCGTGTTTAACATGATCGTGGTATACCGTTCCGGTACGGATGAAAGACCCGGATGGGTCACATTCATCATCGCCTCTATATGCAGCCTGGTGCAGCTGATTTCGGCGATAGCTACGTACGAGCTGTCTGACGCACTGTTCTTGGGCATTATAATGGTCGGTGTCATCGTATGGTCATATTTGGCAAGAAAGAAGCAGTGGTTTATCATGGCGGTAGTTACGCTTTTCCTTCTTTTGATAAGCTCGACAAGAGTCCTGTGGCTTTCGATCGCATGGTGGGTATATCTGCTGCTTGCGGGATCGGTTCTCATCGGAATCGCCACCGTGAACGAATACAACAAGCGTCATGGCAAAGTAAGGGAGAAACGCGTCTTCTTCGAGGACTGGACATATTAGGCAGTGATTGTATTTACAGAGAAAAACGAGTATAATATTAGGGATTTTTTTACATATAGATAAGGAATTTTAAGATGAAAAAGATATTGGATTTGATAGGAAACGAAATAGCACAGGCTTTTGAGGCGGCTGGTTATGATGCGACGCTTGGAAAGGTCACATGGTCAAACAGACCCGATCTTTGCGAGGTGCAGTGCAACGGTGCCATGGCAGGCGCAAAGCTTTATAAGAAGGCTCCGGCAATGATCGCTAATGATGTTGCGGCTAAACTTAGTGAGTGCAAAACTATAAAGGATGTTGAAGTCATAAATCCCGGATTCATAAACATGAACATTGCGGATGATTTTCTGATCGATTATGTCAGTGAAATGAGTACTTCAGAAAAGTTCGGACTCGAAGGTAGCGAATCTAAGAAGATGATCATAGATTACGGCGGACCTAACGTTGCAAAGCCGCTTCATGTCGGTCATTTAAGAAGCGCCGTTATAGGTCAGTGCGTAAAGAATCTGTGCAGATACATGGGAGATGATGTCACAGGTGATATCCATCTAGGAGACTGGGGCCTTCAGATGGGTCTTATCATGACCGAATTGAGAAAAAGACAGCCTGATCTTGTATACTTTGATCCTGACTATACTGGAGATTACCCTGTTGAGCCTCCGTTTACATTAGCTGATCTTGAAGAGATCTATCCATGTGCTTCTGCTAAATCAAAAGAGGATGAGGCATACAAGGAAGAAGCAATGAATGATACATTCATGCTCCAGCAGGGCGAAAAGGGACGTACCGCTCTGTGGAAGCATATCATGAGTGTTTCAATACCTGACCTTAAGAAGAACTATGACAAGCTTCAGGTTTCATTTGAATTATGGAAGGGTGAGTCTGATGCAAAGCCGTATATAAAGGATATGGTACAGATGATGAAGGATAAGGGCTTTGCTTATGAAAGCGAAGGAGCTCTTGTCGTTGACATCAAAAAGGATGACGATGTAAAAGAGATACCTCCGTGCATGATACTTAAAAAGGACGGAGCGGCGCTATATACTACAACAGACCTCGCAACAATTCTTGACCGTATGAGTGACAACGCGCCTGACAAGATACTGTATATAACAGACAAGCGTCAGGAGATGCATTTCACACAGGTATTCAGGTGTGCTAAAAAGACAGGCATCGTAAAGGATGATACCGAGCTTGCATTCCTGGGATTCGGTACGATGAACGGAAAGGACGGCAAGCCGTTCAAGACACGTGAAGGCGGTGTTATGCGTCTTGAGTCTCTGCTTAAAGAGATCAATGATGAAATGTATAAAAAGATAACCGATAACAGAGAGGTTGATGAGAACGAGGCAAGAAAGACAGCAGATATCGTTGCGTTAGCTGCAGTAAAATACGGAGATCTGTCAAACCAGCCTACAAAGGATTATGTGTTTGATATAGACAAGTTCACGTCATTTGAAGGAAATACAGGTCCGTATATCCTCTATACAATAGTGCGTATCAAATCTATCCTTGCCAAATATGAAGCTAACGGCAAGAGCGCAGCTGATGCAAAGATAAACGTGATAGATTCAAAGCATCAGAAGGACCTGATGCTTGATATAACAAAGTTTGCCACCTCAATTCAAGCAGCATATGAGGAGCTTGCACCATACAAGATCTGTTCATATATCTATGATCTGGCAAACAGCTTTAACGGCTTTTATCATGAGTGCAGGATACTTGCCGAGGAAGATGCAAGCAAACAGGAGAGCTATATATCATTACTCGTTACATGCAAAAAGATCCTTGAAGAATGTATAGGAGTTCTTGGATTTTCAGCGCCCGAAAGGATGTAGTTTATGTTATTCAGATGCAAAAACTGTGGCGGAAATATCGTATACAGCCCCGAAAAGAAGGCTATGTGCTGCCCGCACTGCGAATCTCTTGATTCCGAGGAAAAGATGGCAACACCGCAGATAGCCGAAGAGAAAAAGGTGACATGCGCCAGCTGCGGAGCTCCCATAGATATTACGGAGCATACCTCTGCGACCAGATGTCCCAACTGCGGAAACTATGTGATACTCGATGAAAGAGTAAGCGGAAAATTTACGCCACATCTGATAATACCATTCAAGATAGGCAAGGAAGACGCAAAGCAGCTGCTAAAAAAGGAGTTTTCAAATAGACCCTTTACTCCTGCGGGATTTCTGTCAAATGCCAGTCTTGACAAGATGGAGGGAAGTTACGTTCCGTTTTTCATGTACGACTATCACAGCGACATGAACTATCAGGCAACGGGAACAAAGGTAAGGACATGGGTCAGCGGTTCATACCAGTATACCGAGACATCCTACTTTGATATAACAAGACAGATGTATGCAGATTTTGAAAAGGTTCCTGTTGATGCATCCATTGCTATGGATGACGGACTAATGGATCTTATCGAGCCTTATAACTACAAGGAGCTAGAGCAGCATCAGGATAAGTACATGTCAGGCTTTTTGGCCGAGAAATACAACATGGGCGAGAGAGAGCTCACACCGCGAGCAGTAACAAAGGTCATGAAGGACTCAAAGGCCATGATGGAAGCTACCGTAACCGGATATGCCACCGTCACCAATGTCCATGAAAATATAAATCCCATAAAGAAAGCCGTGGATTATGCTCTGCTTCCCGTATGGGTATATATCTTCAGCTATCAGGGCAAGGAATACAAGTATCATGTCAACGGTCAGACCGGCAAGGTCTTGGGAGTTACCCCGGTAGCCAAAGGCAAGGTTTTGGCTTATGGCGTTACCGTATTTCTGATTACGATGTTAGCTGGCTTGCTGCTCAGAGGAATGCTGCTTTAGGAGAAGAGATGAAACAGTTTTTAAACTATTTTAAGATACCGTTCATACTGATAGCGATAATGGCAGTCGTCTGTATCGGTGTCAGGATATATAAATCGGGAGATACAGAGATCACCTGGACAAATGAGGATACGGATCTTAACGGAGTAAACGTATTTGATTATGCCGAGAATCTGACTGATGCCCAGGAAAAAGAACTTGATGAGCTTATCGCATCCATCGAGGAAAGGACCAAATGTGATATAGCAGTCATTACTTTAGACAGGACTCTTGCTTTTGAGGGATACAATTCTCAGCCCAGTGAATGGGTAATGGAATATGCCGATGACTTTGCCGATGAGCATATGATGGGATATGACAAGGCATACGGAAACAGCATAGTATTTGTCGATAACCTTCATCGTGAAGAGCGGACCGGAAGGGTTTATTCATGGATATCCACGAGCGGACTGGCAATGCAGAAGCTTTCGCGGTCTGATTGCGAGGAGATCATGGATATAGCTCTGGCTGATCTTAGTGACGATTCAGACGAAGACGATTATTATGCTGCCTATTCAAATGTTATAAGGCTCTTGCCTTCATACTTTGAAGGGGGCTCAGCTAAAGCACTCAATGTGCTAAAGCCATTGTATATTGCGATCTTTTCACTGGCTGTGGCACTCATATATGTTCTTATCAACTGGTCGAGCAAGGTCGGTGACAAGACAACAAGAAGCACGACTTATGTTGAGAACGGAAGACCGACCATAACTCATCAGGGAGATGTTTTCTTAAGAAAGAGCGTATCGAAGGTAAAGATAGAAACGAGCAGCGGCGGTTCAGGCGGACATATTTCGTCGGGCGGACACAGCCACGGTGGCGGCGGACACAGCCGTTAGCAATAATTGAGGAGTGGAACTATGGAAGAAGACAGAAATATCAATGAAAACACAGCAGAAATGCCTGTGAATGAAGAAGCACCTGCAAATGAGACTGTGACAGAAGAAACAGCTTCTGTGGAGACTGAAAAAAACGCTGAAACTGATCAGACAGCTGAAGAAGCTTCATCAGAAACTGCTGAAGAATCAAAAGAGGAAACAGATCAGGAAGCTGCAGGTGATGAAACGATAAATGAGGAAGCACCGGCAGAGGAGGAGCCGCCCAAGGGAGACCTTGCAAAGAAGATCAAGATAGGCATAGTTGCTGCGGGAGGAGTATTTGTACTGCTTGCAGCCATATATGCTGCCAGCCTTATGGGAGGCAAGAATACTGCCATAGATAAGGAGGAGCCGGTGATCGCGGTCGCTGTTCCCACAGAGGAACCCGAAGAAAAGGTTACTTACGCTCCGGTAACAAAAGCCGTAGTCGAAGAGGAGCCTCCCAAAGAGAGCCTTTTAAGTGTCGCACAGGGAAATGCAAGATATGATGACTGTATCTATGCAGACGGCGGAACAGTCATAGTCAAAAAGGGAGATCTTTACGGTGCCATCGATTATGAAGGCAAGGAGATAGTCCCTGTAAAATACAGCCAGATAGACGAGCTTCCCACAAAGGAAGGAATGTTTGTATTATCTGTAAGCAAGTCACAGAGTGTGACAAAGGAAAAGGACGGAACGACCTATTCGTACGAAGAGGTTACAACAACCTATACTCTGTTTGATAATACAGGTAAAAAGCTCTATGAAGGAAACGATGCCGTAGTCGCATCCGGAAATGTCTATGTACTGGCAAAGGAAGACAGCGAAAATGCCAGAAAGAACAGAGTTGAGTACTACAAGCTCGACAAGCCCGGCAAGGCATTCCTTGTTCTGTATGTAAATGATCAGTTTTCACTTAACGGATTCAGGGACGGCATGACTGCTGTCATGGGATTTACTGCCGAACCCACTGAGGATCAGGATACAAATCCTACAAACCTAAACTGCGGTACCATGGATGAGAACGGAAAGATCACATGGTTTGCAAAGGCTCCCGGCATGGATAAGTTTGATGCCCAGGTAGCAAAGTGGAAGGAAGACAACAAGGTCATCCGTCAGACAAACAAGAAGAAATCGACAAAGAAGAAAGTAAAGGAAAAGAAGGTCGATGAAGACGGCAACGAGATAGAAGATACTGACAGCGATGATGAAAACGCGGAAGATGCCGATCTTGAAGAAGATGACGAGACTTTGGAAGACGAAGAGGATACAGAGGATACTGAAGAGACGGAGACCACAGATTCTGGCGCAGAAGCGGATGATGAGGACAGTTCTGTTGAGGAACCCGACTCAAGCACAGGTCCCGTTTATCATATGAATGAGATATTAAATGCTCCAAACGGCGGATACTTTGTATACAAGGATCTCTTTGATGTTGAGGATTCATATTCATGGTATACCGACAAGGGAACATGGTATGCTGATCTTGATACATCGTTTATGAAGGCTGACGCAAAGAAGGGATTTGCACTCGGAAACTTCAATAACGGCGCGGTTGAAGCCAAGGACTATGTATATGACGGAGAAAGCTATTACAACTTCGGCAAATACATGGTATTAAAGGTAGGCGACAAGGATGTGCTCATAGATATCACAAAGGGTCAGGGCATGACAAACGAGACTCTTTCAGACAAGATCGTTGTTGCGATATATGATGAGATATTCATGACCGATGCGGATTACTGGCGCTACAGAGAAGGCAATAAGTACGGGTATCTCGATCTTAAGGGAAAGCCTCTCAAGGATACGTATGATGATGCCACGGATTTTGTTAACGGCTATGCTCTTGTCATAAAGGAAGGCAAGGCAAGGATCATTAACGACAAGTTTGAGGAAGTCGAAGAGATCAACGCTGCAACTGATGTTGAGAGTGCAGGTGACATATTCACAGTAACGGCTGACAAGGATGTGAGAAGATATATCCTTAAGACGGTACGTGAGAATCCGACAGGCAAAAAGGACGATAAAAAGACTCAGGCTAGCGGGGCAGAAGCAACTGTAACTCCGAAAGCTGATGATAAAAAGAAAAAGTAGGAATTAGTATGGCAAAAGTTGATCAGTCAAAGATACGCAACTTCTGTATAGTTGCGCATATCGATCACGGAAAATCCACCCTTGCGGACAGGATAATAGAAAAGACGGGACTGCTTACCGAGCGTGAGATGCAGGAACAGGTCCTTGACAACATGGATATCGAGAGAGAAAGAGGCATCACGATAAAGGCTCAGACCGTCAGGACAGTATATAAGGCGCAGGACGGAAACGAATATATCTTTAACCTTATCGATACTCCCGGACATGTAGACTTTAACTATGAGGTCAGCCGTTCGCTGGCAGCATGCGACGGTGCGATACTCGTTGTTGATGCGGCTCAGGGAATAGAGGCTCAGACACTGGCAAACGTTTACCTTGCACTGGATCACAACCTCGATGTATTTCCTGTAATTAACAAGATCGATCTTCCAAGCGCAGATCCCAAGAGAGTAATAGACGAGATAGAGGATGTCATAGGTTTGGAAGCCCAGGATGCACCTCTTATAAGTGCAAAGAACGGGATAGGCATAGAAGAGGTACTTGAACAGATAGTTAAAAAGATCCCGGCACCAAACGGTGATCCCGATGCACCGCTTAAGGCTCTTATATTCGATTCACTGTATGATTCATACAGGGGAGTCATCATTTTTTGCAGGCTCATGGACGGTAGCGTCAAAAGAGGCAGCAGGATAAGGATGATGGCTACGGGAGCCGTATGCGAAGTAGTTGAAGTCGGAACATTCGGCGCAGGTCAGTTCATACCTTGTGATGAACTCAGCGCTGGAATGGTAGGATATATAACAGCATCTATAAAGAACGTAAAGGATACAGCAGTCGGCGATACTGTAACGGATGACGAGAACCCCTGTGATGAGGCCCTTCCCGGATATAAGGAAGTTCGCTCAATGGTATATTGTGGAATGTATCCCGCTGACAGTGCAAAATATGAGGATCTTAAGGATGCTCTTGCAAAGCTTCAGCTAAATGATGCATCCCTTCACTTTGAACCTGAGACATCTATAGCTCTGGGCTTTGGTTTCAGATGCGGTTTTTTGGGACTACTTCATCTTGAGATAATCCAGGAGAGACTTGAAAGAGAATATAACCTTGATCTGGTAACGACAGCTCCAGGTGTTATATATAGGGTTCACAAGACTAACGGCGAGATGATAGAACTCACCAACCCGTCAAATCTTCCGGATCCTTCCGAGATAGACTACATGGAAGAGCCGATCGTAAATGCCGAGATCATGGTAACGACGGAATTTATCGGTTCTATAATGCAGCTGTGTCAGGAAAGACGCGGAAGGCATATAAGCATGGATTACATGGAAGAGACCAGAGTGCTTCTTAAGTACGAGCTGCCTCTTAATGAGATAATCTATGATTTCTTTGATGCATTAAAGAGCCGTTCAAGAGGATACGCATCATTTGACTATGACCTTAAGGGATACGAAAAGTCGGATCTCGTTAAGCTCGATATACTGATCAACAAGGAAGAAGTTGATGCCCTTTCGTTCATCGTACATAAGGACAGTGCCTACGAGAGAGGCAGAAAGATGTGCGAGAAGCTCAAGGAAGAGATCCCCAGACACCTGTTTGAGATACCCATACAGGCAGCTGTCGGAGGCAAGGTAATTGCCAGAGAGACGGTCAAGGCACTGCGTAAGGATGTACTTGCTAAGTGCTACGGCGGTGATATAACTCGTAAGAAGAAGCTTCTTGAAAAACAGAAGGAAGGCAAGAAGCGTATGCGTCAGATAGGCAGCGTCGAGGTACCGCAGAAGGCATTCATGAGCGTGCTCAAACTTGACGAGGATTGATATGATTGATAAGAAAAAACTGGGGATATATGTACATATCCCCTTTTGTATTAGGAAATGTCTGTATTGTGACTTTCTTTCTGACACAGCTGACACAAATGTCAGAAAACAGTATATCGAAGCCCTTGTAAACGAGATATGCAGCTGTCCGCTGAAAGATATTGACTATAAAAGTCAATACACTGTTGACACGATCTTTTTCGGAGGAGGGACGCCTTCAGTCCTTGAAGGGGATCAGATCGATGAGATCATGAAGGCACTCGCATTCAGATTTGATATTTCAAAAGTACGTGAAGTGACGATCGAGTGCAATCCCGGAACCGCAACTTTAGATAAATTTGAAAGCTATAAAAAAAGCGGCATAAACAGGTTGAGCATCGGACTTCAGTCTGCAAATGACGATGAACTCAAAACTCTCGGAAGGATCCACGACTATAAACAGTTCCTTGAAACATTTAAGATGGCGAGAGAAGCCGGTTTTGACAACATCAACATAGATCTTATGAGCGCCATACCCGGCCAGAGCCTTGATTCATACAAGGATACGCTAAACAAGGTCATCTCACTTACGCCTGAGCATATATCCTCATACAGTCTTATCATAGAAGAAGGAACACCATTTTATGATATGTACGGCGAGTCAGGGCCTGATGAACCTGACGAGGATACAGAACGTGAGATGTACTACATGACAGAAAGGCTTCTTAATGAAGCAGGATATCACAGATATGAAATATCCAACTACAGTCTTGAAGGTTATGAGTGCAGACACAATTCATCTTACTGGACAGGGACTGATTACATAGGCTTAGGGATAGGGGCTGCCTCTCTTATAGACGGGGTAAGATATTCGAACACATCCGATCTTTATTCCTATACTAAAGCCTGCTCAAAGGCTGCTGAAGTCCCTACGGAGGAATACAGGATACTTTCACAGAACGAGCGCATGGAGGAATTCATGTTTCTTGGTCTCAGGATGATAAGAGGCATCAGTACAAAAGAATTTAAGGAGCGCTTCAGCCAGGATATATATGCGGTTTATGCAAAACCTTTGGAAAAGCTTGTAAAAGACGGACTTATCATTATAAATGGTGACAATATAAAGCTTACTTCAAAGGGCATAGATGTGAGCAACACTGCTCTTGCAAATTTTCTTCTATGATAATGAAAAAAGTTGTTGACATTGCAGGATGCTTGTTTTATCATAATTAAGCGTGTTTACATCGAATCGTCCGTGTCCGGCTGGATGTAGCACCGGAAAAACTCGGATTATTCTTATAGGAGGTAACAGACGTGGCAAATATCAAATCTGCTAAGAAGAGAATACTTGTAAGCGAGAGAAACGCAGAGAGAAACAAAGCTATAAAGTCAGGTGTTAAGACTTCTGTAAAGAAGGTATATGCAGCTATCGAGTCTGGTGACAAGGCAGCAGCACAGACAGCTCTTACAGACGCTACAAAGACTATCGATATGGCAACTTCTAAGGGAGTATATCACAAGAATACTTCTTCAAGAAAAGTTTCTCGTATGTCAAAGGCTGTCAACAAGATGGCTTAAGCGTTAAAACGCATATATATAAATAAATGACTTAAAGACTTCGTACCGTCATGCGAAGTCTTTTTTTTAATTTTTTGTTCAATTTACAATTTATTTACAAAAATATAGTAGTTATGTTGAAAGAAACGTGCTAGAATAGAAAAGCGAAGGAAAATATAAAGTAAGGGGTAATTGCTATGAATGAAATTGATGAGATACTGATAAAAGCCATTGATATCGGTGCATCCGATGTTCATCTTACGGTTGGTTTACCGCCCAAGATGCGTCTTAACGGAAGACTGATACCGGTTGACTCAAGCTACAAGATCCTTATGCCCGCTGATACGCAGAGACTTCTTGACTGTATCATGAATGACTGGCAGAAGAGAGCTTACGAGCAGCATGGTGAGCATGACTTTTCTTATTCAATACCTGAACACGGACGTTTCCGTGTAAATGCATTTAAGCAAAGAGGAACTGCAGCGATGGCGCTGCGTCTTGTTAACTCGGAGGTACCTTCTCCGGCAGTACTGGGTGTTCCGGATTCGGTTATCGACCTTTGGAGCAGAAAGCGTGGACTTATCCTGGTTACAGGACCTACTGGTAGTGGTAAGTCAACAACCCTTGCTTCAATCATCAACACGATCAACCACAGAAGAGATGCCCACATCATCACACTGGAAGATCCTATCGAGTATCTGCACAGACATGATCTTTCGATCGTTAACCAGCGTGAGATAGGACTTGATACAGAGACATATGCAAATGCTCTTAGAGCTGCACTCCGTGAAGACCCGGATGTTATCCTCGTCGGTGAGATGCGTGACTACGAGACAATCTCTACAGCCATAACAGCAGCTGAAACAGGTCACCTGGTTCTTTCAACACTGCATACAATCGGTGCAGCAAGTACCGTAGACCGTGTAATCGACGTATTCCCGCCTCATCAGCAGCAGCAGATCAGAGTACAGTTTGCAGCCGTTCTTGAAGCAGTTATTTCTCAGCAGCTTATGCCTACACTTGAAGGTGACGGCCGAGTAGCTGCATTTGAGGTTCTTCATACAACAAACGCTGTTAAGAACATGATCCGTGAAGGTAAGTCACATCAGCTTAACTCAGTTATGCAGACAAACCGTAAGATGGGTATGATCACAATGGATGATTCCCTTAAGGAACTGTATGACGCGTTCAAGATCGACAGAGAGACAGCTATCCAGTATTCTGTTGATCCCGATGCTATGGAGCAGAAGCTTCTGTAATATCAATAAACAAATTTATCATATGATAAATAAAGGTCTCGCTAGCGGGACCTTTATTTATGCCAGGGAGATATTATGAAATACGGCCTATTGGGTGAGAAACTGGGACACAGCTTCTCAAAGATACTGCATGAACAGATAGGAAATGATGATTATGAACTTATCCCCGTAGAAAAGGATAAAGTAGAGGGATTTTTGTCCGAGGCTGATTTTGACGGTATCAATGTGACAATCCCGTACAAAGAGACTGCAATGGCCTTTTGCGAAAATGATGAGATATCCGCAGATATCGGATGTGTCAATACTTTGCATAAAAAAGATGGTCATATATATGGATACAATACCGACTGCCTGGGATTTTCATATCTTGCAAGTTCTATAGGGATAGATTGGAAGGGTAAGAAAGTCGTTATACTCGGAAGCGGCGGGACGTCAAAGACAGCGTCGTATGTAGCTTATAAAAGCGGTGCTTCAAGGATCACTATCGTATCAAGAAAAGCCACAGAAAATGTTACTGACAGCGGATGGAGAAGCAAATGTATCCATTCAACCTACGATAAAGAAGGTGAATGGTCGAATGCTGACATCATAGTTAATACAACACCTGTGGGAATGTATCCGAATAATGAAGGAATGCCTGTGAATCTTGATATATTTTCTGAGCCGAAGGCTGTTTTGGATGTTATCTACAATCCGCTTGAAACAAGGCTGGTGTTAGAAGCAAAAAAGAGAGGAATACCCGCCAGCTGCGGTCTTGCGATGCTAGTGGCCCAGGGGTGGTATTCCGAACAGATCTGGATGTCAAAGGATATAAGTCTAAAGATAGAAGATCCGATCAGCAAAGAGGCCAAAGAGGAGATAGATAGGATCACTGAGATCATAAAGAAGCAGAAACAGAACATTGTCCTCATCGGAATGCCTGGGAGCGGCAAGAGCACCATAGGAAAAGCTCTTGCAAAGGAGCTTGACAGGGAATTTGCCGATACCGATGAAGCCTTTTTTGAAAAGTACAAAATCACACCTGAACAGTGCATAAATGAAAACGGGGTTGATGATTTCAGAGAAAGAGAATCAGTTGTTGTAAAAGAAAGAGCTTCTCTTGGAGGCCTTGTGCTGGCTACCGGCGGAGGTGCTATCCTTAGAAAAGACAATCAAGAGGCACTGTCTCAGAACGGATTTATCATATTCCTAAACAGAGATCCTAAGAAGCTTGCAACTAACGGGAGACCTTTGTCTCAGCAAAACGGTGTCATGAAACTGTATGAAGAACGCCTGCCTATATACAAAAGCCTTATGGATATGGAAGTGGAAGTTAATGATGATCCCAAAGAGACTCTTAAAAAGGTATTGGGAATATTGTAATACGCATTTATTGACTTTTTAACGTATAAGTGTTAGTATAATACATGAAAAGGGTGCTACCCGTACAGCAACGGTTAGCCCTCAAGATTGGTTATAAAATAACCGCTGGTTTCGAGGCTCGGCGGTTATTTTGCATTCTTACCAATCTTATATCCTGCACCGAATGATACTAATACTAGCGTCATCAAGGCTGAGAATTCTAAAATTGTCATAATGCATCAGTCCCTTCTGTATATATTTCCCCTTTTAGCGATACCTCCAAATCGCAGGAGATGATCAAGGTTGATAATTTCATAAGGGCTAACCGCCACCGTTTAGGTAGCACCATAATTAAATTATACAGCCCGAACAAATGTTTGTCAACTGAAATGGTTTTGATAAATTCTGTTTGATTTAATAGAGAATAAGTGATAGTATAATACTTGAAAAAGGTGCTACCCGTACAGCAACGGCTAGCCCTCAATATTGGATGCAAAGTAACCGCTAAGTTTGAGCGCTTGGGCGGTTACTTTGCATTTTTGCCAATCTTATATCCTGAGCCGAATGATACTGATACTATCACCGCTAGGTACAGGATTCATATTTTACAAAGTCAAGTATTAATTGACAAAAACTATCAGCTTTGCTATATTTATCCTAAATTTAATGAGGGAGTAGCAAGCGGCATATTCCGTAATAAGTCAACAATCGCGGCATCTGTAAATGACAGATACCTGGCTTATTTTAAATTGTGAGACTCATATATAGTTATCCTATATGTGGAGTCTTTTTTTCTGCCCATCATATAGAGGTCTTTCATAGGAGGATTTTGTATGTTACCCGTATTATTGTTTATTGTTGGTTTGATACTGTTGATCAAAGGCGGTGACTGGTTCGTTGACGGTGCCGTAGGCATAGCACATAGATTCAATATGCCGGAGATCCTTATAGGTGCAACTGTTGTATCTATCGGAACAACTCTTCCTGAGGTCATGGTATCGGCCGGAAGTGCAGTTAAGGGGATCGGATCCATGGCATATGGAAATGCACTTGGCTCGATCATATGTAACACCGCTCTTATAGCAGCTATTACGATCGCTGTTAAACCGTCAGATGTAGACAGAAAGAGCATGAAGACACCGGTCATATTCTTTACTCTTGCAGCTCTTGTTTACGTATTTATATCATACTTTACAGGTTCTTTCTCAAGGGTTTCAGGTATACTTCTTCTTATACTGTTTGTTGTTTACATGATAATAGCAGTAAAGCAGGCACT
>JAEEGJ010009036.1_pt1 | contig 27014 bp, 25 predicted proteins | sample 8958761 | NCBI WGS metagenome assembly JAEEGJ01 (sample SAMN16246546, study PRJNA631951) | gut metagenome | biome: gut microbiome; feature: rumen; material: RS-attached | host: Bos | place: Iran: Karaj | collected 2018-10 | reverse complement strand
CACGCTGGATATTTACGGGCATGCTTCGCAGAAAATGCGGCAACAGTCTGCTGACCGCATGGAACGGTATATAAAGTCCGTAATTTCCAATTAGGCTAAAATTAGGCTAAAAACAAAGCGGAGAGCCTCGAAACCCTTGTGTTTCAAGGCTCTCCGTGGCGGAGAAGGAGGGATTCGAACTCCTAACGGGGTAATACCATCAACTACCGCCTATGCTCAAGATACCTTAAGTTTCAACTGTTTACAGGGTTCAACTTATTAGCTGGTGCTCTTGAATCCCATCTGGTTTTAAGTAGAAATGGCCAAGAAAAAGGCCAAGGAATAATTGAATAACCGCTTATGACAGTGTCAAATAAACGGAAACCTGCTGTTGAATTGTTTTGATGATTCAGAAGAAATTGGGGTTATGAATACAAGGGAAGCTTCCTGTTGTCGAAAACTGGCCTGTTTGCTCTCCCGCGCGGGCCGGTTTCCAGTCAACTGGAATCAAGGGAAACTGGCTCAAAGCGTTATATTTCAAAGGCCTCCGGGCGTTTTTCGTCTGTGTTTTGATTTGCTCTTGAAATGGGATAAAATGGCAATCACAATCGGCTAGAGGCGTGGCGCTCATCCCTGCCGCGTGAGCTGCACCCCGCCGGATGGGAACCGGGTGCCTCCAAGAATGTTCGCATCCCGGAGCACAATGTTCGCATCCGCCGGTATGAGCTGTAATCATTCGATTTTCGGCATATTCAACTTTACCTTAATACATTCTTCGCACATGTGCTGCTTATTCACTTCAATGACAACACAGGAATAAGTTACACCGGCACGCAACCTATATAATACTGCTTCACTATAGTACCTTGGAACATAGCCAAGCAAATCGCCTGTTTCGTTTTTAATGCGAATTGCATTTGGATCATGTTTATTCTCTGGATCATACTCAAGAATCAGTTGTTCATCGATTCCCACATCAGAAAAGCATTCACAATCATGGCCATCACACAGAGCATAGTACCGCGTACCCATGATATAGAATTCCTTCTCTACAGTAACGTCCTCTGGGAAAATCGGATCAATAAGCTCATAAGTGTCGATAGGCAATTTGGCGCGGCTCTTTTTCAGCAGGTTGAATTCATCGTATTCATGAAGACCATACTTCTCAAGAATGGTGTTGATATCTCTCCGCTTACGATCCGGAAGCCGGCTGGAAAAGACGGGAAAGAGAATATCACTCTCATATCTTTTCTTTTTTTCTGGAAAAGCCCCCAGACGTTTCCATCCAGCCTTTTCTGCATTATCTGCCTCTGCGTAATACTCAAACGAGTACCCGTGATTCTTTTCAAGTCTACCAACAGTAAAGTTTCTTCTCGTTTTTGGGTCTTTCCAGATTAAGTATAACAATTGTTCCATTATAGCCCTCCCACTTCTCGCACTAACTCTCGCAATATCTCCACTTTTTTCTCCAGAAAAACACATATAAGTGCTCTTCGGTTTTCGGGCAGTACTGTTATAGGATACTGTGATAACAAATCAATGATTGCTTCTTTCGTCATGTTGTCAAGGATTCTTTGCGCGATTTGCAGTGCACAATCATATCTCTTCAACACATGTCTAATCATTTCTTTGTGTGTCGGAAGGTTTGGGCTATTGCCATCAATTCGAATTCTTGATCTAGACTTAGTATCGGCAAGTGCAAGCAAAGCGCTTTTATCATGATGGTTGATTTGATTAATCTGTTTTTCAGTTGTATAACAGCACAGGGATGATCCATTATCATAGAGTGGGCATGGTCTAGTAGCATTATGTCTCTGCTCTACGGTCTCTACAAGGATTGCCCAATTACTTTGGTGGCGATCTGTATTTCCAATGAGGAAATCGAATAACAGCATTTCGGACAGAGTCTGCTGGTTGAAAAGCTCTCTTAAGGATGTCTCGATCATTTGCAGGCAATAGTGTTGCCCACTTTCTTCATCAATTAGTTTATCAGCGTTGAAACGTGGATACGGACCACTAATAAACCATATACCTTCAACTAATTCTTCCGTCCTCGAATTCAGCTTATAACTAATACTACCCATTCTCCCTTTTCGGTAGCCTAAATCAATCTCTGCTGTTTCAATTCCGAGGATTTTGCCGATTTGACAAGCCAAATGCTCTGAAACGTGTTCTGTCGTTTCGAGCGATTTTGGATACTTAAAAAGGCAAATTTGTCCGTTCTCGGATATGAGCCATTCTTTCTCGCTTCTTCCGCTTCCTTCTGTCATGCCGTCATCCCATACGCTCCATGAACTGCAATCGATAGTTTTGATCATCTGAATAGTCCCTCTTGATTGATTCTTTCGAGGTTTTCATTGCTTCTGGCTCTGCAATGGGTTCATTTTTATTCTCCGATGCACCACAAAATCAGTTTGATTCAATGATTGAAGACGCAATGACTGGAAGTATCTTATCTTACATGGTGTCCAATAATTCGGACAAAAGAAGTGGCGTGTAGCGTGTAGCAAGTAGCATATAGCACGTAGAGCATAGTATAATAAGGTATGTTACCACACTTCTTGTCCAAGAACAACGAATGATTTATCTTTTAGCGCGATTAAATCTTGCTTACAGCATCCGAAAGCAGAAACAAAAAACAAACAATTCAATACAGGAGTCTTTCTAGTATCTTTGGGATATCCTTGAATTCATCAATCCAAATAATATTGATGCCCATTTCGGCATAACATTTCTCTCTTAAGTTAACATCAATCCGATTATAAGCGTTCAGTGCATCTGGATCAATTTCGCTGGTTTTAAGACTGTTGTTTTTTCTTAAAAACGCGAAATGCCTCGGCTTTTCATTGTTTCGCGTCGCAACGTCAAGCAGCCTACGCAGGTTAGGATCAGATAACGAACAACCAATAAACAGGCACGTATGTTCTCTTAGATAGTTTAGTTGAACAATATTCGACCAGCAATATGCATCACGATATACACGGTGATAGTCTTCTTCAGAGAAAATCAGTTCAAGATCTTTATCGTATTCATCGTTTCCTTGAGGTAAATAGCCATGAACATGAAAGATGCTCAATTGATCCGGATCAGTAAGGTCCTCTTCGCTCGAGATTGTATTAATCAATACATTCAGTTTTCTTAGCCTTCGCTCTAGCAAATCATCGAAATTATATGTTACCACTCCCTGAACCCCAATATGGTTTCTCTTTGGTGTGCAAAGTGCTGCGATTGCATCGAGCAAATCTGTAAAAGGCTTTGGCCGATTTTTATATAGAGTGTCGTGAACAATTTTCTGATATTCCGTAGAGCTAAAAGCGCTTCGGATATAGCGCATCTGTGTAATAGGCGATTCTTCTTTGTTTTCATATGCTAGTTTAATAATCTCATTCAAATGCGACGACAAGAGGGCGTCATGATCCCTGTCGGCAATATGTAGAATCATTTCAGATAAAAGCGAATTGATCAAATCACTCCACTTTGGAATCCCTGCATCAACGGATACCCCGGCCCCCAAGAACAAGGCAAGGTCTTGGTTTTTGTACTTTTGCTTTAAAAGGCCTAACAGCGAATCTCTAGATTTCTCAAGTGTTTCATCAGATGCCGGTGAATTAATTGCTTCTTCAACGACTGCTTTAGCAGGACTATCAACATAATTTTTATGCTTCTGTTGATAGTCCTTTGTTCTATTGGTGAATTCCTGTATATCCCATATAGCAACCCGTCTCTTGGCTTTTGACTGGGCCAGTTTCAACAAACCATCTAAACTTCTGTCTGAAAAAGCATCGCCGAGAATCAGTAAAAGTATTCCTTTATCAGCGTCTTTTATCTGAGAGGAATAGTTTCCTACACTTCTAAAATAGCCGTTTTTGTTCGAACTTGAGTATTTTACATCCAAATACACCGGGCCAGGCAATTCATCAATGCCATCGGGGAGTATAGCATCATAGTAATCAGCTCCAGTTGCGACATGGATGCTTTTTCCTTGAGCGTTCAAGTAATCAATTAAAACCCTAACAACATATGATCCGAATGCTAAATTCGACATAACCGGGCTTCTATCATCATCAGATAATGACATAGTTTCTGCTTCTCCTATTCTCTAATTCCTATACCGTAGGAAATGTAACACTAATAATATATTAACATGATTATAAAGAGGCGGCTAAACGCAAAACAGCATGACATACTCGAGCTTTGAAGCTGGAATAACAACAATTCATGCTCAACAGCCGTACAGGTCCCGGTCTTTTCAAAATGTTTTAATTTTAATTAATTCTATGATTATCCAAATCATGAATTCAAAGTGTCTTTACACCATCCAAGCATCGTTCCCGTCAAGCAAAAACCCATAAAGAATTCTTTTCTCTGCCTCAGATGCACTGTTGAGATGTATCCGTTCAACAATTTGGGGCACAATAGCATCCTTATGAGCGATAAAGTACTTCATGAATCGTTCATGTCTAGCGAAATTTTCCCACATATAATTAGAAAAATCAACTTGACTATAATCAAATTCATCTGGATTCAGGAGAAATTGTAGATGCGATCTACCCTCTGCCAATTCTGCTAATGCACTAATATCATTGATTATTCCACTGATAAAGAGAATATAGGCACATTCAAGCTGGGTTTCCACTGAATCAGGCATCATATAAACACCGCCAGAGGCATGATGGGCCTCTGCCAAGATCCCGTCCAAGAAATCCTTGATTTCTTTTGACGTTAAGGAAATCCAACCGGATAACACAAAATCATATAACGCTTGAGTAGAAAGATGGGAGAAGTTCTCTAATAAGAATCGTTTATACTCCTCCTTTTCCTGTTCACTACTTATCTGCCGATAGAACAGCCGCAGAAGGATGATTTTCTTCTGAGTATCCGTTTCTTCGTTGATAATGTGCAGGATACTATTTGGAATACTATTTACGCCACCATTTGGCAAGAGCATTCCCAAAAACTGTCTCAACGAATTAAAAGGTGCGTTTGCTGCATATTCAAAAAAGCCTTGACCACTAATGATGCTTTGGACGGTATCAGAGTAATCCGTAAGATCTAAGAGCTGACAAAGGTTCTTGAGCGCATTTAAGGTAAGCTTGAAATCGGGCCATGCCACAGAAAACAAATAATGTACCAGTGTATCGTCGTTCAACAAAATTCCGATAGCTGATTTAATGGTTTTCTTGTGATCCGCATCCAGATCCACCAAGTTTAATAGCAAAATCAGATTGGAAAGAGTAATAAGCGAGGATTGCATAAACCCATAGAGGCGGGATTCTGTTACAAATACAGAAAGATTATAGAGGCAATTTGTGAGAAATGAGGTTTTTTCTTTTTCTACATTAAGTCTGTGAACGTTGTATGTCTTTATAAAGGAATTCAAGTCTTTAGTGGAGATAAATTTGGTAATTATATCCAAGTCAATATATTCTAGGCAATACTTCTCGCTTTTGAATTCCATAAAACCCAGGTAACGTGAACTCTCGGCGGCATCACAATTTGAACAGATAATCGCCTCAATATACGGTCTGAAAAATACTTTTAAATCCGAAAAGCCTTGATAGAGTATACAATTATTGAAGTAGAAGAAATACTGTGTCATTGCAATCCGTTTTATTACAAAAAGTTTGTTATATGGCGTTCCTCCCAGATTGATTTTGTAAGGATTGCCCACGTCCTTTATTAGTTGATCTAATGCTGCTTGCATTTCAAGTCGTTTCTTTGTATTCCCACTGTAGATATCAAGATATCCTGAAAAGAAATCTCTCTCTTTAGCCGAAGGAATGTTGGCAACGAATTGCTCGACTTTTTTTGAATCAAAACGAGTTGGAACTGTGAAAGCTTCAATGGCAGCTGAGTTATGCAAATAGGCAACCCTTTGCCATGTCATATTGAGCACCTCGATATCAGCAGGTTTTTCTGAACATTTTTCGTACCCGTCGATAATGCTCCAGTAAAAATTCTTCTTATTCGGTTCAATGCTATCACCACAATCTTCCAGCAGTTGCTGGATACCGTGATAATCATTTGAGATATATAGTTCAAAGAATCTGTCCCGAATTAGATTGTTATTACCGGGTTTTCCAGCACCGAGCTCTTCGTGAAAACCTAATTCAACATACTCTATTGTAAATAAACCGGCATTTATAAAGAGTTGTTTGAGCAATGCTGATCCTTCGCTATCCTGATTAAAAAAGTCTTTCAGTTTTAAAAAGTCTTCTTTTGAAAAAAGCCGCAAATGCCAGTCTAGCACATCGTACTGCCTTATATAAAGCATCTTGAGCAGGATCTCATAACTAACAAAAGCCTGTTGAGCCATTAGTTTTACTGATGCTTCAAAAGAAGTGAAGTCTTTTTCCAGTGCGGGGTTCGATATTAGGCTCAAAAAACTATACAGTCTTTTTCCTTTTTCATGCGATAATGAAGCCGGAACCTCTCGAACTAACGGAAACGAACTTATATTGATTACTCCGATGTTGTTACTTTCAAAATAACCTCGTTCCATGGCATTGATTTCATCTTGATCAAGAACGATATACCCAACTTTTCTGCCTTTTTCAAGTTCACTATTCTGCGAACGCATATAGTTCAGCCAACCAAGAATAAGCTTGATGTTGTAGTCGTTTAATGAATAACCTAAAAACAGAACAATATGATCAGTTAATAGAGACTTAACAAAGAGTTCTATCAACACATGTCTTTGGGAATAATCCAAATAATCTTGTTCTTTTAGGACTATGCTGTCAACTTCAGATATGTCCCCGTGCATTTTGATGATGTATTTGCCTTTTTCTGCGTTAAGCAAATCCTTATCGTTAACCACAATTTGATACTGCTCACAGAGAATATTGCTCGACGCTTCAATTAAATGATCATAGTTTGTAGTGATAATGTGTGCTGGGTTTATATCGAAAATCACCGAGGACAGAGGAGCGTCGATTCTTTCTGCCGATATGTTTTCCTTTAGTATTTGTTTATACTGTTCTTGATCCTTGTTGTATACATACTGTGGGATCTTCAGAAATTCATCTGTAGAATAGTCGTTTTTAAGCAAGCAGCACTTTTCACAGCCTTCACGTTTTTTCTTGCATGAAACACACCTTGAATATCCAATTGCCTCTGCCATCTTTTGAATCAGCATGTTCCAATCTGGCATCCCATCTACATTGCGAGAAACACCAGCGCCAATGAAAACCACGAGTCTTCCTTTTTCCGCTTTTTCTCTAAACAGCCAGATGCACTCCAGAAGCTCCTGATTTATCATATTTACGCCTCCTTATCTAGCACAATCTGCTATCAGAAGTTCTCGCAGGCTCGCTGCTCACATAGTTAGTATAAACTATGGGATATAATCGTTTCTATTTACGCTGTTGCAACAATTCATATTTTATTAATTATTATACCATAAGTCTTGACTAATAGAAAGAGGCTTCAGTTTCTTGACTGCACTTTTCTTGAAATCTCTAAGACCACCTCATATTGGAGACAGCGGGAAAGCTTACACTAGTCAACGAAAACTGGGCAAGAAAAACCACTATCGGCACGATCTCGGATCAAGGTGAAAAGAGAAAAATGTCATGTCGAAAAGGCAGACTCCATAAAAGAAGTATCGAACCGTTGTCTGATACGCCCTTTATAATCGAATGCTGAACAGGAGAGAATTGATGCTACAGAAAGAACTAGCTGTCGAGAAGATTGTGTATATCCCATTGATAGAACTCCACCCCTTCCCCAACCACCCCTACGGTATCCGAGAAGACCAGGCAATGCAGGACACCGTGGACAGCGTGAAGCAGAATGGCGTTGTGGTCCCGGCCATCGTCCGCCCCCGCACCGAGGGCGGGTATGAGATCGTCGCCGGACATCGGCGAAAGCTGGCCTCTGAACGGGCTGGCTTCACGGATATGCCCTGCATCGTCCGCAACCTGACGGACGACGAGGCTATCATCCAGCTTGTGGATTCCAACGCGCAGCGAGAGGACGTGCTGCCCAGCGAACGGGCAAAGGCGTACAAGATGCGGCTGGATGCCATCAAGCGCACGGCGGGAAGGCCGCCAAGACAAGCGCAGGAAAATGTACCGAATAATTCGGCTAATTTCCGCAGTGACGATGAAGTGGGAAATACGGACGGTATCAGCGGAGATACCGTCCGCAATATTATCTCCCTCAATAATCTGGTCCCGGAGCTGATGCAGATGGTGGACGACAAGAAGATTTCTCTGACACCAGCCTATCAGATCGCGGCACTGACGGAGCCGGAACAGCGCATCTTGCTGGAGACAATGGACAGCGAACAGGCTACCCCCTCCGTTTCCCAGGCGCAGCGGATGCGGAGGCTCAGTCAGACGGGCGAACTGAACGAGGATAACATGCTCCAGATCATGATGGAACAGAAGAAGCCCCCGAACTCCAGCATCACGATCCCGCTGGACAAGCTCCGTAAATACTTCCCCAAATCCTACTCCCCCGCCAGGATGGAGGAAACCATCTTCAAGCTCCTGGACCAATGGCTGAAGCACCGCCAGCGGAGCGCAGAGAGATAAAACCGCATAACAGACAGTCGCCGGTCAGCATGGACGCTGCCCGGCTTTTTTGCTGCCCAAAATCATGAACAAGGAATGGTGTTTATGGCTGTATTTCGTATCGACAAAACGAAGGACTACACCGTGATGGCAAACCATCACCTGCGCAATAAGGCGCTCTCCTTGAAGGCCAAAGGGCTGCTGTCCCTGATGCTCTCCCTCCCCAACGATTGGGACTATACCACCAAAGGCCTTGCCATGATCTGCAAGGACGGCGTGGACAGCATTTGCTCCACTGTCCGGGAGCTGGAGAGCGCCGGTTACATCCAGCGCCGCCGCATCCGGGACGGCCACGGACGCCTGGCTGAAATCGAGTACACGATCCTGGAACACCCCGCAGAACCGGAGATTTCACCTAAACGGGAAAATCCAGTCTTGGAGAATCCAGTCTTGGAAAACCCTGAACAGGAGAAACCTGAACAGGAAAAGCCCGTCGCCTTATTAAATACGAAGAAATCAAAAACGGAAAAATCAAATAATGTTCGATCAAATACTCAGTCTTTCCTTCCTTCGGAAGCGCCTGCAGCGGACGGACAGACGGACGGACAGATGCTGCGAGCAGAGATCCGGAATCAGATTGAGTACGACTATCTAAGACAGTACCTACTTCGTAGTTGAGTCGTTGACTAGTGATATCTTTGATGGTTACAGTCTTCCACAGCACCTTCAATCATTGCACTCTATCAAACCGTTCGGGGATTCTCAGTGTATCTATTACCGTTTTATCGTCGCCTGCGCGGAAGGTAATCCGGATGCTATCTCCATCATCAAGGACTTCTGCTTTCCGCCGAATTTTCTCTATATCAACCACTGTGGCACATTTGAAAGTTCGCATGAATTGGAACTCAAACTCAGCCCCAAACAAATTAACGTGGATGACTCCCACATACGAGATCACATGCTGTTTCATATCTAATGTAGTCAGTTCCTTTCGGAAATGCTGACTCATTTCTCCAGTAAATGCAAACTCATTCCATGTCCCGGTTACCTGTTCGTTTCTTATTAGGTCAGAAATGATAAAAACTGAATTATACTCACTATTGCTGATTTCTCCGCATGGGGAAAGTCGAACATTGAAATAATCCTCAATAACACATATGCGTTCCAAAAAATCGATTTCCTCTTCAGTAGATGAGAAACCGGTCTTATAATCAAAGCCATTGATATATCCCGCAATGATATCCTCACCCTGAGACAGCACATAGATATGAAGTTCTTTCTCTCTAGAGAGTGCGCTCACGAACTTTACAAAATTGAGCCGCTCACGGATTTTAGCGTTTCTCATATTGATTGTGAAATCAGGTTTGCGTGGTTTTTTAGGATTAATCCTGACTTCAAAATAGAAACTACCTCCTTGTTCTTTGTTTGATATTACATAAGTACCATCGTCTTCAATTTCCTGAGTACGTAAAAGAACACTATCAAAGAAAGGTTTATCTCCAACTCTTATCACGCAGGGGAACGCAGGTGGGAACTCTGGCGGTGTGAATGATACAGTATTGCCAACAAGTCCTTTGACCTCATCTTGAATCGGATCAGGTTTTTCTCCAAGCATTTTTTCAGCTTTCGACACTTCCATAGTAATCAGAAGTTGATGCCTATATGCATAGTTCAGCGGATTGCTGTAGGGGTCATTATAATACTCTCCACCGATTTTTACTGCTCCGCTAAGAATGATCTTTGGTGGATAGAACACCTTTGCTTTTTCTGTTAGTGGCTTGCTCACAATCATTCCATTCCAATAATCGTAGCCGAAATCAGGGGCCAAAGGATGGGTCAGCGAAATGTGATCAAGGACTTTCTTTATCCCCAACCCGACTACACCCACATTCCCACTCTCAGCGTATTCCACAGCTTTATCAACAGAAAACAGTGAGCCATCTTTAGCTATCTTAGCGAGAATCTGATTCTTTGCATCATTTACAGCTGCAACTGTGGTCATCGTAGATTCATGCATTTCTTCACCCACAACATCTACAATCCTGCCAGCGAGAAGATAATCCTTCAGCGAAAAATGTTCTGACTCATAAAATTCTCGAATTATGTCCAGGCAGTTGTTGATACACTTGGTTACTCGCCTTTTTGCCTCGGTCGTATTTGCTTTGGAATAAGCAATAGCTTCGCAAACAATCATTTGTCTCGCTTGCCCGCGCATCTTTGGATTTGGATCAAAAACACGAGTGCTAGTGGCATCAACGAGGTTTATCTGCATGTATTCAACCAAGCCGTGAAAATCTATCTCTTCCGCGAGAGTACATATCTCGTGATATTTCTTTTGCTTCTCAATGTAAGAAGTCAAAACGGATCGAAGTTTCTTCTCATCAATCTTTTCCTTGAATCTTTTTTTCACGGCATCAAGACCGAGACTGGCCACATATTCTGATGCCACAGTTACTGTTTCTGTAATCATGCAACTTGGCTCCCCTTTTGCTGTAATGATAACCGCTAACCATGTGCTGCTCAAACGGATCTCATCTGCACCTATGAGATACCGATGAATCCTAATCACTATATTATACTATCGTTTTCTCGCTCTCTCAAGGAATCATATTCAATCCCGTATCCTTGTGCAATTTCGTATAACCGATATAATGACAACAGAACAAATGAAAGGAAACCCGCTCAATGAAAATCGTTCTGAGAATCCTTATCGCGCCGGTCACACTGGCGATCTCTCTGCTGGTCTGGCTCTGTATCGCGCTGTTCTCCCGTACCGCATTCCTTTGGCAGATCGCCGGTGCCGTCCTCGGTCTACTGGCCGTGATCGTCCTGTTTGCCGCGTCGGTCAAAAACGGTCTGATCCTCCTGGGCTTCGCCCTGGCGGTCAGTCCCATCGGCCTGCCGATGCTTGCGGCGAAGGTGCTGGGAGGCTTGCAGCGGGCCAACATGGCGTTGAAGGCGCGGTTCCATAACTGAGGGAAAGAACAAATTTCCGAAAAAGCGGTCTGCGCGGCAGGCCGCTTTTTCGTTGAGGAGGAATGAGCATCCATGTCCACCACGCGCCTCATGGCGCTGCATGCCGGAAAAGGCCGGAGCGTCGGCGCGGCCATTCGGGACATCATCGACTACGTGGAGAATCCGGAGAAAACAAATCAAGGACAGCTTGTATCCTGCTACCAATGCAGTGCCAGGATCGCGGACAAGGAATTCCTGCTTGCGAAGAAGCTCTACATTCAGAAAACCGGCAGGGTGCGCGGCGCAGACGATGTGATCGCCTACCATCTGCGTCAGTCCTTCCCTCCCGGTGAGATCACGCCGGAGGAGGCGAACCTGCTGGGCCGGGAGCTGGCCATGCGCTTCACAAAGGGCAAAAACGCTATTATCGTCTGCACCCACATCGACAAGGCGCACGTTCATAATCATATCGTTTTCAGCGCCGTCACGCTGAACTGTGACCGCAAATTCCGGGACTTCCGCGGCAGCGGCCGGGCCCTGGCCCGGATCAACGATACCCTGTGCATCGAAAACGGGTATTCCGTCGTGGAGGCCCCAAAGCACAGCGGGAAGAGCTACAACAAATGGCTGGGCGACCGGGCGGGACTTTCCCACAGGGAGCGCCTTTGCTGTGTGATCGATGAGGCGCTGAAACAGAAGCCGGAGAGCTTTGACGCTTTGCTGGATTTGCTTTGGCAGGCCGGATATGAGATCAAGGGCAATCCGGCGAATCCCTCCCTGCGGGGCGGAGAGCAGAAACGCTTTGTCCGTATGGACACCCTGGGTCCCGGTTATTCCGCTGCAGAGCTGAAAGCGGTCATTGCCGGAGAGCGGCAGCACAGTCCGAAGAAGCGGAAGGTAAAAACGCCGAAGCAGCCCCAGCGGAAAAATCAGCTCCTGATCAACATTCAGGAAAAGCTCGCTCAGGGCAAGGGGGCCGGTTACGCGAATTGGGCCAAGCGGTTCAATCTGAAGCAGATGGCGCAGACTGTTGCTTATCTGCAAGACTATGACATCATGGATTATGCAGCTTTGTCCCAGCGGGCTGACGCTGCTTCCGCAAAATACCACGATTTGGCTGACAGGATCAAAACAGCGGAAACCCGCATGGCGGAGATCGCCGTCCTGCGGACGCAGATCGTCAATTACGTCAAGACCCGTGATACCTACATTGCCTACCGCAAGGCGGGATACTCCAGGAGATTCCGGGCAGAACACGAGGCAGACATACTCCTGCACCAGGCGGCGAAAAAGCATTTTGATTCCCTGGGCGTGAAGAACCTCCCCACCGTGAAGGTGCTGAACGCCGAGTACGCAAAACTGCTGGCAGACAAGAAAACGGCCTTTGGGGATTACCGGCAGGCCCGCGAGGAATGGAAGGAACTGCTGACGGCCAAGGCAAACATTGACCGCATTATGGGTATGGATACCCCGGATAAAACCATTCAAAGGGAACGTCCTTCGGAGCAGCGTTGAACTGCCCGAAAAGCGATTTCGCAGAAATCGCGCAGTCGCACCGCAGGTGCGATAGGAGCCCCCGCGCAGGCAAGCCATAGCGGCCTGCGTGGGGAAAGGAGGAGCGGCGAAATGAGCGAGCTTTCGGCTTTTGCCGGAAGCGAAGTACAGGGAGCTGGCGACGACGAAGGGGGATTGGGGAGCGCCCCAACAAGCAGCAAACCGCCCGGCCCCGCAAAGAGGGAGCCGGACGGTTTTTCGCAAGTGTATATACACTTGCCCTGCTTGCCGGTAACTTACACGGAGTTAGCAAGAAGCTATAATGCTCTTGGAGAAAGCATAACCGTAACAGTAAACGAGTGATTTACGTTATCGTATTCCCAGTTCATATCACCGCCGTACTTTTTCAGCGTTTTCCGAACGCTTTTTAAGCCAAATCCATGCAACTCGGCATCTTGCCTTGTGCTTATCAGATACTGACCATCGGATTTTGGAGCAACATCACAGCTATTGTTCAAGACTATGACATATAGTGAGTTCCGAAAAAACGATTCAAACAAAATGGTTTTCCCAGCAGAACATGAAGCAGACTGAATGGCATTGTCCAGCAGATTGCCTAATATGGCGACAAGATCAATCGCTTCAATGCCTATGAGATTACAGGCCCGAATATCGTAATGGAATTGAACTCCTGCCAATTCGCATTCAGTGACGTATTTGTCGATAATCACATCTAGCGTCTTGTTGCCGCTTTGACAGTGCTTTGTATAGGTTTCCAGTTGCTCGGAGAGCTTCTCAATGTAATCCGCAATTCTCTGATCAGAGTTCAGACTACTAATGGCAGCCAGGTGTTTGCGGGTGTCATGGGCATAGATTTTGAGCTGTTGATTTTGGTATTCAAGAATATCATAATACGTCTTTTCGTCCAGCAACCGGTCAAACTCGTTTTTGACCCTTATGTACTCCCCCTCTTTTTCGAGGTTGTGGTGATAGACGATAAACAGCAGCATACTAGAGCAAAACAGGAGGATGCTCATTACCGCAAAAACCGTTTTGCTTATTGGGTGGATCGGCTCATTCGCACTCACATACCATAATGCCAGCAAACAAGCAAAGGCTATGGCCGGATACAAATAGAAGCTGATCGGATAGCGTTTGGTGATCTGTCTTCGTTTTATGAAGTGGACAAAGACAATACAAGAAAGGGAGTAGAGCAGTTTGCTTATTGAGACGATAATTACTAGCAAATGAAGATCCGAATTGTAATCCGTTGTGCCGCTATTGGAAAACACAGATACTAGGAAAATCGTTGCAAACTCCCATACGCCGCAGAAAATCAGCAGAACCACCGAATACAGGATGGATAAAGACAAGTTTATCTTGAAGCAGCATTGTGAAAACACAAGTAGAAGCAGGAAAAGATAAAGGAAATTCAGCCAAATCGTATTGTTGAAATAGGTGTTAATTGCCGCTCCGCTTTCAAATAACACCAATCCCAAGAATATCCCGAGAATAGGATGCCGACGTTTTTCAGAGATGCTGTAAAAGAAATAATAGGTAATCGGGAATTCGAGCAGGTACACCAAACTGGAATAGAGCAGGTTCAACATAAGCAGTTAATGCCTCCCAAGGAACCCGAACCAAAACTTGTGAAACTCGGCTTGTTTGCGTGATGCAATGGATATTCTTGTTCCATCTGTCAGGAACAACTCGGTGTAAGCGTATCTCTGAACATAGTGGAGATTTACATAGAAAGACTTATGAACACCGTAGAAGAACGTCACCGGGAGCCTTTGGCAACATGACTCGTAATCATCTCTTACAGTGAGCGTGTCTGTAATCGTATGAACGAATACCTTCCGGTTTTTGCGTTCAATATACAGGATATCGTCGGCCAGAACCTGCTTAAAAGCTCCGTCGGAATATAAGTACAAATCGATATATGCGTTGTCAATGTATTCCATAGCCTTATCCAAGCTGGAATAGAGCCTGTTCACATCAAAAGGTTTATCGAAAAAGCGGAAAGCCTGCAAATCCATAGCATCGTCCTGATACTCCCGGTAGTTAGTTATAAAGAACAGCGCAAGTTTTCTGTTTCGCTTTCGCAGTTCTTTTGCTAGCGAGATTCCGTCGATCCCATCCATCTGGATATCGAGAAAAGCAATATCATATATCTCGTTATTGTGGAATACCTCCACAGGATTCGAGGCTGTAGTGATTGCACAGGGGATAAAACGGTTTTTCATGTACCCTGCGATATGCTGCCTCAGGTTTTCTAAAAAGATTACTTCATCATCAACCAAAATCACATTCATAAAAACACCAACTGAAATAATAATGCTCCCTCCTGCTTAGGAGAGAGCATTTTATCATCGGTGACGACTAAAGTCAAATGACAGCAAATCATAGTCATTATGCTTCTGCCACGAAATGGCTAGTGCTAGAGTTCAAAGAACGCTTTGACGAGCTTTCTTGCCTGATCCTGTTGTGGGCCTGGCATTCTTCCAATTAGCTCAACCAAGTCTTCTCCGTCTGCAGACAGCTTTCCGATCAGATAATAATCGGGAGTTTCACCCATCGCATCACATAGCTTGAAGAGAAGCGGAACTGTCGGCAGATTCTTGCCTCTTTCGATGTTTGACAGATGATTTTTGGAGATTCCTATTTGCTCAGCAAGCTTTTCCTGGGTCATCCCAAGTTCTTTTCTGCGTTGCATGAGCCTGATACCGATGAGTTTTCCGTCACAATTCACTGTTCTTCACCACACGAGCGCATGTTATCATCTCTGGCAGTGAATATACACAAAGTATAACGGGATAATTCTGTTTGATAATGACTTTTTGCAGAAAAATGATTACAGTTCTGCAATACTGTGAAATTCGGCAGTAATGCGTATTATCTCTGCAATTCTGCTGAACCTGTTGAAAGGCAGAAATCTCATGGGTATCATCAGGCTGGAAGTCAGAAAACTTTACCAAGTATTCGGCTATCTAAACCAACAGAATGGAGGAAAGCACAAATGAAAAACAGCGTAAAGATTCTCGCGGGGAAGCTCGCAAAGGTTACCGCTGTTCAAGCGTTGAAAAGGGACGCGAACAGCACGACTTGCATTGCGGTGTTTCAGCCCAAAGTACCGGCAAAGCTGGCTAAGTTCAAATCCGTTACCAAGTGATAACTAAACTCGCACAAAAGACCGTGGACGCCTTATGCTGCGCTCAGATAATCGGTGAAGAGGATAAGGATCTATATATCTATGGATTTTTCGTCCTTTACACAAGGTTACTCTTCCTGATTATAACTATAGTATTCTCCATTGTGTTTGGTATAATCTGGCAAGGAATCTTGATGTATATAATCTTCTCACTAATTAGGAGCTACGCAGGAGGCGTCCACGCCTCTAAAGAAAGCATTTGTTTGACGACGACAACCTTAGCGTTGTTCGTATGCGTCATTGTGCTTAGGCTTTGCATACAGTGGGATTATGCAATTCTGCCATCAATAGTCTTGGTATTTGAGTGTTGTTGCATCGTACTCCTCAGCCCAATTGATACTGAGGAAAAAAGGCTGAGGCCGGAGGAGAGCAAACGGTATTCTCGCATAACTTGCATTATAACATCGTTAGTTGCTCTATTGTCGTTTCTGTGCGTAGCTTTTGGGTTGAGATCCACATTATATATATGCACCGTTAGTTATGGGCTGGAATCCATTTTGTTATTAATAGGTCGCTTTAGAATGAGAGTAGCGCGGAAGAGAAACTGAGCAGTCTTCTCAGGTAACTATCGAGGCATAAAGCCGGGAAGATCAGCAATTCTGCGCATTATTCTTGCAGTTTTGCTTTTGGGGTGGTGTCTTTCTTTAAAAAGATTTACTGTGAATTCAAACCGATTATCTATAGTTTTGGCGTTAATCGTATCTGGATTGATTCTTGGAAAGTATTTCTCCAACGAAAGGGTGCATTTCAATGAGCATTAAAGACTTACCCATTACAGATCCGCCGCTTACGACGTATCCAGGATATGCAGATACCCTTGCCATCCTTATGTCTCACCCGGAAGCGTTTGACTGGGTTTTTTCAAACTACATTCAATTATATGCAACTCAGATCATTGTAAATGATTTTAATCATTATTTTCCGACAACTGGTTATGCCCCAAGTTTCTTCGGTGATTTTGATAATCGAAGGTTAGTAAACATGATGAGCGACACAATCTTTCTTGATAGAGAAAAGTGTCCTCACTTGAACGTGTTCGAGGCTCCACTTGCACTAATCGAAAATAATGAACACTCAATTGTGGATTTTATTCGCAAATGTATTGATCTGGAAATGTACATCTATGGTTATGCTGATATAACATCAATCCACAATTACAGAGTAAGAAATCCATCAGAGACAAGCTTTCATCCGGTCTTTGTGTTTGGATATGATGACGAAAAGCGAAGGTTCCATGTTGGAGAGTTCCTTTTGGGAAGAAAATACCATTTTACATGGTTTGACTACGACGAAGTAGAGCTTGCTTTTAGAAATATAAAAAACTATGAGTTGCTTCGTGTAAAATCAATTTCATTAATCCAATACGTTTCCAACGCATCATTCTTATTCCGCTTCGAATCAGTTAGAAAATGCATTTCAGAATACTTGAATCCTACATGTGAAAGTTCACTAAACTTAACAGAATACTCCACATCCTTTTTTGCTCCCTTGGACTGGCATACGCATTCATTTACTGGAATAGATGTATATAACTTTCTAGAGGAATTCCTGTCGGTTGAAATAGCACTAAAACTTCAGAGATTCGACTTAAGGCCATTTCATGCGCTTTTTGATCACAAGAGTATGATGGTAAAAAGGATCCAGTACTTCATCGAACAGGGATACTTGAAAAAACCGATCAGCATCTTGGAACACTTTGAAAAGATAAAGAAAGACACTGAAATCGCCAGAAATCTAATTATCAAAAGAAACCGTTTATTAGATGATGCGATAGTCGAAAGAATACCAGAAATCTTGCAGAAAACTAAGGAACAAGAGACAGCACTCCTACGGTTAACATTTGATGTTTAGGGTTTCAATAGGGTCCTTCCAATTGAATAAGATGGTTTCAAAGCCTCAAAGAACCTACAGCAATCGCGAGAATGATAATTTATAAATACTGCCAGTAGAGGAAATGAAAGGGCTAAAAATGGAAAAGACTGAGATAAAGAAAAGCGTTGTTGATATACTTTATGGTTTAGTTCCGAGCTCGCATGAAAACAAAGAGATTCTGGAATATGTTGATCTTGTAGATGATCTTGGAATGGATTCTTTGTCGTTTATTTCCGTTGTCATAGAAGTTGAATCTAAATTCGGTGTTACGGTACCGGATGAAATGCTGCAGATGGATTACTTCAGAAATACCAGCCTGATTGTTGAGCTTGTCGATAACATTATTGATTCAAACGGAATGGATAATAAAGAACAGGAGAACACCCATGACAAAGCTTGAAGCCATGTTAAAATACGTTTCAGAGTACAATGACTTTTATAAAAGGAGAATCCAAGAATACGGCATCAAGAATCCTCTCGATATTACACAGTGGCCAGTTCTCACAAGAAAAGAATTGCAGGAAAATCGCTTTAATATGTTTTCGGATGGTTATAAAACAAAATATCACTCTCAACTATTAAAACGGAGTTTTTCATCTGGAACATCTGGCGTTCCTGTAAATGTTTACTGGGATACTAATGATTATGGCCGGTCCGTGATAACCCTTTGGCGTAAAAGATTAGAACACTATGGAATCAGACCTTTCGACAAATTGGTTAAGTTTACATTGCCAGTATATAACATAGATTTTAGGGACTATTCAAATCAGCATGTTTTTAGTTTCTTAGAATCAAATAACACGATGCTAATTAATCGCTCTTGTCTGCAGCAGGAAGCACACTATAAGGAGTTAATAACAGCCATAGAGTTATTCGCACCAGCGTGGCTGTATATTCAGCCTTTTGTCCTGAACAATTTACTCTACTATTATAAGCTATTCCAGAAAAAACTTCCCCAAAGTGTAAAATATATTGAGTCTGTGGGTGAGATGCTCTCATCTAGGCTGAGGGAAGCTGCCACAGATTATTTTAGGGTACCAATAGCCAATTTGTATGGATCAGAGGAAATGAATGGCATTGCATTTGAATGCAAATCTAGAAAAATGCACATTCTTGAGGAGAATGTTCTTGTTGAATTGCAGACTTCAGATGGGATTCAATCATTTGGCAAAGGAAGTGCTGTAATAACAAATCTCAATAATAAAGCAATGCCGCTTATCAGATATTACCAAGGTGATTTAATCAGTGTATCAATTGAAAGCGCTTGCTGTTCATGTGAGAATAAAGCACCGATAGTTGAAATAATCCATGGGAGAACTAGGGATAGTATCCGCAGAAATAATACTATAATCACCACATATTTGTTGACAGAGATCATTGATTACGCAAACAACTTGCTTAAGGATATTATTATACAGTTCCGGTTTGTTTATCTTGTTAATGAAGATCTGATGAAATGCTATCTTCAATTATCAAACGAGACTCACTCGTGGAAAAGAACTGTGGAAAGCAGTATAAAAAATGGATTCGAAACTAGAGGAATCCTGGACTTAGAACTAGAATTCATATACGGTCAAGATCACTTCGAACAAGAAAAAACAGCAAAAGATGTCGTCTTCAGAGTTCAAAAATGAATACAATTCTTTGGAAGATGGGGCGAAATTATGGAAATGAAAGATACTCCTCTGATGCATTTGTTCACACATCAAGGATATTGCTATGTATATGATACAAATCAAAACAGGCTAATGAAAGTATCGCCAAATGTTTTTGTAGAATTACATAACCTCTACAATATAGGGATTCAGGCATATCATGCATACGAAACGATATCCGATAATTCCAGCTCTGCTAAACGAACGGTGCAGCATCTATTATACAAAGGATATTTTACACCATCAAATACACAAAAAATCGAGTTACCTAACAGGGAATACATACATGATTTATTAAATCAGAGCCTTTCTATGCTGATCCTACAAGCTACGAGGGATTGCAATTTTGACTGTAGATATTGTGCCTTTGCTGGAGGAGGAGTATACAACAGAGTCCATGAGAAGAAAAAAATGGACACGGCTACTGCAAGATCAGCAATTGATTTTCTTTTAGCAAGAAGTGTAAATTCTGATGAACTTTATATTACCTTCTATGGAGGGGAACCATTTCTAGAATTTGATTTCATAAAGGAGTGCGTAAAATATGTAATCTCTAAAGCAAGGTCAAAGAAATTACATTTTGAAGCAACTATCAATGGGTCATTAATCAATGATTACATGATAGAGTTTCTGGAATACAGCTCTTTTGATTTACTAATAAGCCTAGATGGGCCAAAAGAAATACAAAATAGCAACAGAAGGTTTAGGCATAATGGTGCGGGGACATACGATGCAGTAGTTAAGAATATAAGAAGCTTAATGGAACATCACAGAAATTACTTTGACAACCATGTTAAGTTCAATGCTGTTGTTTTAAATGACAATATGCTTTCTCTGATAGAAGACTTTTTCTTGAATGACATCGGTGTTGATCTCCAAAAAGTAAAGATTCAGTATGCCAATCTATCAGGTCTAGATTATTTAAGAGATTATCCCATCGATTCATTGGACCTGGGTAGAATGGAAATCAAGAAGACAAAGAGAGAATCATATCTTGCTGATGTTATTGACCGTTATTCAGATTTCAAGGACATCTTTCTCCGTAGAAGCACGTTACCACCATTGTGGCATCACAATGGACCTTGCTATCCAGGATTTCAACGACTTTTCGTTAACTGTGAGGGCGAATTCTTCCCGTGTGAGAAAGTCTCGGAAACGTGCAATTGTTTAAAGATTGGGAATTTGAAAGATGGCTTTGATATGAGAAAAATTGAATCATTGTTAGATATTGGGATTCTTACGCAAAAGGAGTGTTGTAATTGTTGGGCTAAAAGATTTTGTGATATTTGTGCATTGAAATGTGTTAATTACGAATCAGATAGACTAGAATATAGAACTAAGCTGGATATGTGTAAAAAGGTAGAATCGCAAACTCTTCAGCGGCTTAAAGATTATATTAATAGGAAGGGGGATTAGAGTTTGAAAGTGTTCTGCTATTCTTCGCAATATACATTAGAATGCATTATTCCCAACTTAAGCTTCCTTCTTAATGAAAGAATAGAACAACTATATATCTATCAAGACGAGTCTTATCAACGTGTTTTATATACAGAGGCAGGTTTTGAAATAATCATCAAAAGTCAATTAGATGAAATCTTAGCCGAGTCAGATCTCATTATCATTATTGACGATGGCTTTGTTTATAATGAGTTTATAAACAGAATTGAGGCAATGTGTACAGAAACAAATAAAAAACACCTGAAATTCTCAATATCACCGAATTCAAAAGGCTATAGAAGCACTGCTTCTGAGTATAAGCTTCCGAATAAAAAACCTGTTGTATTGCTTTGCTATGATGAGGCATCAAAAATTGAGCAGCTTGAAATATCACTAAACAGATTATTTTATGAATCGCATATTCGAGTTAATCAAATATTCAGCGATTCTACTAGGAGTATCGTGAGTAATATCAGAAGAATTGCTAAAAAGGCAGAAAACATTGATAATATTGACACAGAGAATGAGTATGATGTAATTGTTATTACGATTAGTTTGCGGCACATCATGAGCGATAACCCTGAGGTCTATAAAGACATCGTTGATTTAAAACCAGATTATGTTTTGTTCTGTGCACAGCACAATTTCAGTCAATTTGAAGCTTTAGAGAACCTTTTTAAGTACAAGTATATGCTAAAGATAGATATAATATTACTTTCTCGTTATATTTTCTTTGTTGAGAATCAATTGAATAAATATCGCATAAAAACATCTCTGCCGCATAAGAATCATGGTTTAAACCATGTGATTGCATATGAAAGTATGACTGATAAAACTATACATAATCAAATTATTGCAAAACTGACTTCTCCTTCAGGTGTGGTTTTTCTCAATTAACGTTTAATCCTTAAATGCTTATTGGCGTTGAGCGGTTATATGATTCTGATAAAGAATGGGGAAGAACTCAAGCTATTATTCATTATACTTATACTGCGATTTTTGAGGGGAGATGAAAACATGGAATTCGAAAAGATTGAATCGATGGACCCTGAAGATCTGATAATCAAGTGCCTCGCATCTGTCTGCAATAAGGGCTGTAATGGAGCTTCTGGAAATATGCTCGCAGATTTGGAACGGGAAAGTTAGAGTCAGAACCTCCAGATAAGCAGAGACTTGACCGCTTGCAGCGAGTGCCCCAAAACCTTATATTCGAGTCTCAACGGGTTATACTGATCTTCCATAAAACGGTCAAAACCGTTTTATGGCTACGGTGAAGTCTCACCGCATTTTTCCAGCACTTCGGTTGGAAAAAGATCGTATTGCACTGCAAATCACCTCGCATTGTATGCGAAGCGCCGGATGCGAACGCATCCGGCCAATAAAAGCATTTCAATGTTTTTATTGAATTTGAGTATTTAATCATACATTGTAGTGGCTCACTCCGCTCGAGACTTGAAGCTAAAGTTCTTTTACGAGACACCTCTACTGGCATTGCCAGCGGCTTCCAAGAACAATGAGGACTCTTTCCCATTCTTTATTCTTTTTGCTTAAGGCTTTCACAAAAATGGAGTTGTGTAACTCTGCGCTAAAAATCTTAGCTTCACTTCATATAAAACATTTTGTCGGCTTTAGAGCTATTTCTTTAGGAAGAGTTGGATATGATCAAGATTACTAATCAAGAAGAAAGAAAACCTCAAAGCATTAAAAGCACGTTCAAATCAACGAAATATATGTTAGGACTTGTTTGGAAGAGTGAAAAAGGAAAACTGTTTCTATTCCTAAAGGCCATCATAGCTATTATTGATTCTATCACACCCTTACTCTTTATGATAGTACCTGGCTTGATTATCAATGAGTTAACTGGGGATAAGAAAATTCTATCCTTACTGACCTATTTAAGCATTCTAACAATTGCTCCTGTTGTGATTCATGTTTTTCGGACCTTCATAATCAGAGAAATTGAAAAACTGTCTATGAGCATTGACATAAACATCTACAAGTCTTTTTTGGAATTCTATACAAACATGGATTATGAGTCTGTAGAAAACCCTGAAATAGGTATAAAGCAGGAAAGAACGCAAGCTACCCTTATGAAAACACAAACCATAGTGAGCAACGTAAGTGGACTAGTCCAAGCAACATTCAGTTTGATTGCGATATCTTCTGTAATTGGTACTCTAAACCCGCTTTTAATTGTGATGGTAGTCGGAGTAACTATTATAAATTCGTTGATTACAAAGGCAATCAACAGGAAAACCCATGCAATTGACGTAAAAATTAGCGAGGTTAACCGATATCGAGAAAGTGCAGATTTTATGATATATTCAGGGGAACGGTATGCTAAAGAAACACGTATTTTTGGCTTGCAGCAGTTCTTAATAAACTATTTTGAGCAGTTCGCTAAGAGTTATAACTTGCTAAAGCTCAAAAAACAAACAGCCAATTCAATTCCTGGGTTATGCGCTTCAGCATTAAACTCAATACAGCAGATTACTTTATATATTTATTTATTCGTGCGCGTTCTTAGGTTCAACTTATCCATCGGTAATATGACGATATACTTAGGGGCAGTAACACAACTATCTAGTGCCATCAAAGGGATTTTTGATTCCTATTTAAACCTTTCCAATGCGAGCCTATATATTCAGGAGACGATAGAATTCCTAAATATACCATTAAAACAGAAGAATACTGGAAGTCTCAAACCAACTTTCGATAATGATTCTTTCATAGAATTCAGAGATGTTTCTTTTAAATATCCTGGAAGTAATACTTATGCAATCAGAAATATGAATCTCGCTTTTCACAGCGGAGAGAAACTGTGTATCGTGGGGCCAAATGGGTCGGGGAAATCCACCTTTATTAAGTTGTTAGCAAGACTCTATTGGCCTACTGAAGGGCAAATACTGCTAAATGGCAAGAGTATCTACGAATATAGTTATGAGCAGTACCAGCAGTTGTTTTCTCCAGTATTTCAGGATTTTTCAGGTTATTTTATGCCGCTTAGAGAGAATATAATCCTAAATCATCCGTACGATGAAAAACGGCTCAATGATATATGTCGCGATAGCGGACTAATGAATCTAGTCAGCAAATTACCGAAAGGCTACGATACCCAAATTGGTAAATGGATTGATGAAGACGGTATTCAGCCCTCAGGGGGTGAGTTTCAGAAGATTGCTATAGCACGCGCGATATATCACAATTCATCGATTTATTTGTTAGATGAACCTACCGCAGCTCTCGATCCTCTAATTGAGCACGAAATATACAAACAATTCAACAAAATGATTTCAGACAAAACCGCAATACTAATCACACATCGCCTATCTGCAGTGCAACTAGCCGATAAAATTGCCGTCTTTAACGAGGGAAGGCTAATGGAATATGGTACACACGAAGAGCTCTACGCTAATGGAGGCCTTTACACTGATATGTTTGACAAACAAGCTCAGTTTTACCGTGTTAAGTCAAACACATCCGCAAACACAACCTCAAAAACATAAGACAAACTAGTATCCCATAGAGCCGGACACAAGATGCAGAGCCAGAATGAAAGAGGGAGAATGTCATGTCACACGAAAAACCAAAAGAATACTGGCTTCCATGTCCGGTGTGCAAAGGAAAGACGAGAACAAGGGTCCATGAGGATACCACGCTAGTGAATTTTCCTCTGTTCTGTCCAAAGTGCAAGGCGGTAACGAGAATCAACTTCGTAAAACTGAATATGGTACGGAGCGACGAGCCAGACGTATAAACGCAGAGCCAGCTGCCTGATAATCAGGAGCTGGCTCTTTTCTTATAAACAAGAAAGCCCCCGGCTATGCCGGGGAGACGGAAAAAGTTCAACTTATGGATAGAAAAAGAAGACCTCCGATGATAGATTGTTTTGAAGGTTCGCCAACCGCAAAACAAGCACAAAGGAGGTCATCCAAAAGATGGACAGCAATAGTTTAGCACATACAAAATGGAATTGTAAATACCACATCGTCTTCACGCCGAAGTACAGAAGACAGGCGATTTATCAGCAAATATCGGCAGATATAGGGCAAATTATCCGAACGTTGTGCAGTAGGAAAGGCATTGAGATCATTGAAGCAGCGGCACTGCGGGATCACATCCATCTGTATGTAGCAATCCCGCCGAAATACAGTGTAGCGGAAATCATGGGGTACCTGAAAGGGAAGAGCAGCCTGATGATCTTCGACCGGCATGCGAATTTGAAGTACAAGTAGGGGAACAGACACTTCTGGTACCGCGGCTATTATGTGGATACCGTGGGCAGGAACGAAAAGACGATCCGAGAGTATGTGAAGCATCAATTAGAAGAAGACATAGCCGCGGACCAGATCAGCATGAAGGAGTTCACAGACCCGTTTACGGGTGAGCCAGTAAAGAAGGGCAAATAAAAGGCCGCCCCCGGAAGGGGGCAGCCAGAGAAAGAATTGCAGTTGGCGAACTTTTCATGCGCCTTAAGGCGCGGCTGTAATATGCCCTTATAGGGCCAGTGCAAGCCACCGGCTAAGCCGGTGGTCTTGACTTATTCAATTTGGATCGGTGGGATCCCCTTTTTCCGCAGACCGCTCAAGACGGCGACAGTGATTGGGATCAGAACGTCGGCTTCGTCCTCCGTACAATCCGAAACAAACAAGCGGAGCTGGTTTAACATTGGAGAATTCTTTACGAGTTCGGGATAAAAGATTTCCTGCGAATCTACTTTCAGATAGCGGATCAACGGATACAGCTTATCCATGCAGGGATTGCCCTTGCCGGTTTCTATGTTCTGCAGGGTGCGGTAATCCATATCCAAAGCGATAGAGACATCCTTTTGCGTTAATCCGGCCCGACGGCGACCTTCTTTTATGACATCTCCCAAAGGCTGCGAAAACTCATACATTATAATGCACCTCAAATAGCATTATAAAATCCGTATTCTTTCGGCGAAAGGCGACATATTACGCGTAAGATACGGATTATATTGCATTTCAGGTGTGTCAAAGTGGGGTAGTCGAGAGTGCTTATTGAGACAAATAAGCGATTATTGTCAAAACAGCATTTCAATTCGTCCGTCAGGATAAGTATGAGTGTTCAACTGCATCAGATTACGTCTTTGATCGCCATTCTCTAAGCGCATTTCCATGCACCGGACTTTGGTCTGCACAGATATTATCGACCGCTGTTTCCGTCTTCCATGAGATTTTCATGGACATGGCAGGAAACAGCGGTCATTTTTACGCTTTCAGCTTCCTTCCGCATCGCTGCCGCGGCCCGCCGCCTCCGATCAGATCTCACCAAAGAAATCTGATTGGAGGTACATACGATGCCGGATAGGAAGAGCATCTACACGCTGAACAAAAAGGACCCTGAGGCTATTGTTTACACCGACGCCGACAGACGCATCATTCGTCTGACCCGCGCCGATTTCGATACGGAGGCAGACTTCCTTAAATGGAAAGCCTGGTCTGACGAGAACTACCACGATGAAGAAAAGAGCGATCATGTGGAGGACAACCACACTGCACCTCTGGATGAGAAGGCCGGTGCCGCAGATGGGCCGGAGGTCATCATTGAGCAGCGGATTGAAAAGCAGGCACAGGAAAGGTACACCACCGAGACGGTGATCCGCATCAAGGGCCAGCTCACCGAGAAGCAGTTCCGCCGCCTCTGGCTTCGCTACGTGGAAGGGCTTGACGTAGAGGAAATCGCCAAGCAGGAGGGCAAAGGCCATTCCAGCATTTCCGAGAGCATCAGCGAGGCGAAAAAGAAAATTTCATCATTTTTCTCAAAACACCCGACGAAACGGCCCTGAAAACGGCGATTAGTGAAGGACACTCTTCTGAGGTTCTTTACTGACGCTGTGAAAACTGAATAGACGGTGTTATAAGCACAGTA
>JAEEGJ010009034.1_pt1 | contig 27017 bp, 24 predicted proteins | sample 8958761 | NCBI WGS metagenome assembly JAEEGJ01 (sample SAMN16246546, study PRJNA631951) | gut metagenome | biome: gut microbiome; feature: rumen; material: RS-attached | host: Bos | place: Iran: Karaj | collected 2018-10 | reverse complement strand
TGCCTTACGGTCTGTTCGTAGAGTTCCTGCCCGGTAAGGACGGTCTGCTCCACATCAGTGAGATTGACTGGAAGCGTTACGAGACCATCGAGGAGACCGGCATCAAGGAGGGTGACAAGATTCAGGTCAAGCTGATTGACATCGATCCCAAGACCGGTAAGTTCAAACTGTCACGTCGTGCTCTCATCGAGAAGCCTGAGGGTTATGAGGAGCGTCCCGCCCGTGGGCCCCGTCAGGACCGCGGTGATCGTCAGGACAGAGGTCCCCGTCAGGACCGTGGCCCGCGTCACCACCACGACCGTAAGGATGACAACAATCCCGTAGAAAACAATGAAGAGAAGTAATTTAGCATTACTTGTCCTAACCCTTTTAACAGTAGCCTGTCAACCCAAAGTTGACAGGTTTACTTTGAATGGCCAGATAGTCGAAGCCAACGGCAAGACACTTTATCTTGACCACATGGGACTGGACAAGGTCCAGGTCATTGACTCTGTCAAGCTTGATGCCGAGGGTCAGTTCAGTTTCAATCCTGTCGCTCCGACAGAGTGTTTTGATTTCTATCGCCTGCGTGTAGACGGTAAGGTGATAAATCTGGCTATTGATTCTACTGAGACCGTCAGTGTCACAGCCAGCCTGCCTGTCATGCAGATAGCCTATATGGTTGAGGGTTCAGAGAACTCGTCTGTGCTGAAGGAACTGGTAATGACCCAGATGGAACTGCTCCAGGAACTTCGCAGACTTGCTACACTGTATCGCGGTTCAAATGTCAATCAGCTCCAGGAGATGGTTAATGAGACTGTCGATGTGTACAAGTCAAAGATCATGACAGACTTCATATTCCCGGCTCCCGGTTCACCCTGCGCCTATTACGCACTGTTCCTGAGCATAAACGGTCAGATGCTTTTCAATCCGCAGGCCGACCGTCAGGATGCCAGATGTTTTGCCGCTGTAGCTACCCAGATGGATTTGCACTATCCTGGAGCTCTGCGTACATCACATCTGCACAATGTAGCACTCAAGGGTATGGCCAAGACATCACCTTCACGTAATAACAGTCAGGTGAGTGAGGAGGCTATCCAGCAGTTTGAGAGTAAGATTGTGGAGACCGGTCTCATTGATATCGAACTGCCCGACACAAAGGGTGTGAATCAGAAACTCAGTGACCAGAAGGGAAAAGTGGTTCTGTTGGATTTCACGGCATACAAGACAAACTATTCGCCTAACTATAACCTGATGCTCAAGGAGCTGTATAACAAATATGCAGACCAGGGCTTCAACATATATCAGGTTTCAGTTGACAGTGACGAGAGTTTCTGGATGAATACTGCTGTGAACCAGCCCTGGACCTGTGTCCGTGACGAATCAAGCATCAACTCAACTTATCTCAAATCATATAATGTCCAGCAGTTGCCGGCAGTGTTCCTGATAGACCGAGACGGCAATATCGTTGACCGTCCCGACAACACCAACGAACTGGATGAGAAGATAGCCAGGCTGGTTGAGTAAAAGGTAAAAAAACAGACATTTACCTTGGATAGTGTAAAATAAATGCTATCTTTGCCCTGATACTTGAGACATATAAAATGGGTTCCAACATCTGAACTGGATTGTTGGAATTCTTTTTTACTCATGTCAAAAACTGATTGTAGAACTGATAAAACATTGATATTATGGCATATATGTCAGAGGAGGGCTACAAAAAGCTGGTAGCCGAACTACAGTATCTGGAGGGTGTACGCCGTCCTGAGATCATTCAGCAGATTGCCGAGGCACGCGATAAGGGTGACCTCAGTGAGAACGCAGAGTATGATGCAGCAAAAGAGGCTCAGGGTATGCTTGAGGCTAAGATTGCTACACTCAAGGCTCAGATTGCCGATGCCAAGATCATTGATGAGAAGAAAATTGACACATCTACCGTTCAGATCCTTACCAAGGTAAAACTTCGCAACACCAAGAATAACGCCACTATGGTGTATTCAATCGTTCCTGAGAGTGAGGCAGACCTCAAGGCCGGTAAGATTTCAAGCAGCACTCCTATTGCCAAAGGTCTGCTGGGCCACAAGGTAGGTGAGACCGTTGAGATTCAGATTCCCAGCGGCAAGATAGGATTCGAGATTCTTGAGATATCATTATGACAATCTTTTCAAGGATAATAGCAGGTGAGATTCCCTGCTACAAGATAGCAGAGACCGAGAACTGCTTTGCTTTTCTGGATATCAACCCGCTGGTAAAGGGACACGTCCTGTGCATCCCCAAGCGTGAGGTTGACTACCTGTTTGATCTGACTGATCAGGAGCTCTGTGACCTGCAACTTTTTGCCAAGAAGATTGCCGTAGCGCAGAAAAAGGTGTTTAACTGCATCAAGGTAGGCCAGGCCGTTCTGGGTCTTGAGGTTCCCCACGCACACATACACCTTATTCCCATGCAGAGTGAGAAGGATATGCTGTTCAGCAATCCCAAACTCAAACTCACTCCTGATGAATTTGAGAAGATAGCCGCCGATATCCGCGCAGCCTTATCTTAATACTTTGCGGGTTGAGCCGTCGCTCAAACGCTCAATTATGATGACTCCAGTGGAAGGAGTTGCCTGGCGACCGTCCAGCATATAACTCCCTATTATTCCGCTGGCGTCTTCTTTTATACCCGCAACCTTGGTGAAATCCATCTCCTCAATGGTCTGGAACTTTTTCCAGCCGCCGGTGGACTCATACTTCACTTTGGAGCCTACAGGAACTATCAGTTTGGTATGTTCGTAGTTGTAATCCGAGCCCAGAGTCTGGCTGCTTACCGAGTTGTAGGTGTAGTTATTATAGAACGTGTTTTCCGGGATGGAGTCCGGATTAGCGTCATTCACATATAAGGTGCCTATGTAAGGGCAGGTGCCGAATGCATACTCTCCCATATCGTCAATATGACCGCCTATATAGACGGAGTACAGACTACGGACCGATGTGTAGAACGCATAAGAACCTATCTTGGTGACCGATGCGGGGATTATTACAGTGCCCACATTATCAACCTTGGTAAAACTGAATGCCTTAACCTCAGTAAACCCGTCGGGAATCTGCAGTACGTTCCGGTCACGAATGTAATCTCCGTTTATAAGCATCCAGGTCCACGCCCGGTTCATCATATAATCCTGGAACGGATTGCTTCCTATATTTCCGAAATCAATTTGGCAGTAATCCTGTAATGAGGTTATGTCGACTATCCGTATATCGGTGCAATCATAAAACGCATCGGCCCCGACTTTCCTGAGTGTTGAGGGGAGACTTACCTTGGTTATGCCAAGACAACGCTCAAATGCACTGTAACCTATCTCCTCAACGCCCTCCGGAATAATCAGTTCGGTTACCTGCTCATTGCCTATATAGAGGTTTCGTGACATACAGACCGGATTGGAAAGAAAATAAACGGTTCCGTTTTGGATTATAAGTGTACTTCCGAAATGTATTCCGCACCAGGATGCGATATCATGGGCGGTAACCTTGTTTATGTTGGTGCAACCCAGGAAAGCGTTCTTACCTATTGAATCCACACTTTCCGGGACATAAACGGTCTCAATGCTCTTGAATCCGTTGAATGTGTTAGGTTCTATGATGGTGATTCCGTCCGGAATAACCAGATCCTTTATCTCTTCTTCATTCAGAAAGACCTTGGTATTGCTATTGATAAAACCTCCTGATTTTTTGACACCGCACCAAGCTGCCATGTCCTTGATAACCAACTTTTCAATCCCCGATAATCTGAATGCGTCCTGACCTATCTCGCGGACAGATTTCGGGATGGTTATCTCTTTGATGTTATTACAACCTTGGAATGCAAAGCGTCCTATCTTCTTGAGTGAATCGGGCAGTGTAATCTGTGTAAGTCCGGAACAGTCGGCGAAACCGCCCTCTGCAATCTCCTCGAGTGTGGAGGGCAGGCTTAGGCTTGTCAGTTCCGAGCAACCCCAAAGATATACCCTGGTCACCTTATAGGTCTTTTCATTGTAGGTTACAGTGGATGGGATCGTCAGGTTTCCGGTATAGTAATTGTAATCCATCTTACTGTTTACTGCGTCCCACTGGCTTTCTACGTTTACGCCAACACGCTCATCGTCAATAGTATAGTAGTAGATGCCGTTAACGGTAAAGTTGAGTGCTTTTGATGCCAATGCAACGAAGCAAAACACTAATGAAACAAGAAGCTTTTTCATAATCCTTATTGTTTGAGGGTTATTATTTGCGGAAATACTTGCCTATTACGGGCAGGGATCCCAGCGGAAGGTCTTTCTTAAAGAGATATGCCAGGTAGATGCAGATAAGGACGGTGTTGATGCCCATTGACAGCCAGTCATTCAGCTGTTTGCATCCCAGATAGATTACATAGAGTACCGCTGCAAGCAACACGTATTTGAATATGTCCATGAGCGGATAGTTTATGGGACTCTTCTTCTGGCCGATAAAGTATGACAGAAGCATGCATGTGCCGTAGCCTGCAAATCCGCCCCACGCACAGGCCATATAGCCGTACTTGGGTACAAATACAATGTTGATGGTAATCATCACGGCTGCTCCTATGCCGCTCATTACGGCACCCCACCATGTCTTGTCTATCAGCTTATACCAGAATGACAGGTTAAAGTATATGCCCATAAACAGTTCGGCCAGCATAACAATCGGTACAACCTTGAGACCGTCACGGTAATGGACTATTATTCCTGCTTTCACAAATTCAGGATCTGGTTCAGGCTCAGATACCAGATGCTGCAGGATGGGCATATAGAACATGACAGCCAGAAAAGCCAGGATACCGAATATTATGAAATATTTCATGCCCTGTGCCAATGTCTCACTGGAGTTCTTGTCCTTGGAGTTTCCAAAGACAAAAGGCTCATATGCATATCGGAACGCCTGGGTAAGCAGCGCCAGCAGCATGGCAATCTTGCAGCATGCACCGTAAACACCCAGTTGCGCCTTACCCCAGAGCTTGTCTGTAACAATATGTGTGAAAGCAATCTTGTCAAACACCTGGTTCAGGATTCCTACCAGACCCAGCAGTAGTATAGGCCATGCGTATGCCAGCATGCGTCGAGCCAGCTGTTTGTCAAATCCGTAAGTGATGCCCTTAATTTCCTTGATGAAACCGAACGTTACGCAGAACGTGCACAGCAGATTAACAAAGAATATCAGGCCAACGCCATAGTTATACTTAATATATAAGGTCTCCAGTGCCGGGAACATGCCGAACATCTTGGGCATGAGCCAGAACACAAACACGTTGAGCAGCACGTTTGGGATTATGAACGCCATCTTGAGCGTCATGAACTTGATAGGACGGTGCTGCTGACGCAGACGGCTGAAGAGTATGGCCTGGAAGGCGTCCAGTCCGGCTATGATGATAAAACAACCTACGTACTCAGGATGCTCCGCGTATCCCAGCTTTGCTGATATGGAAGTGATAAAACAGAATGCCAGTACCATAAAAAGCAGGCTTACGCCGCCTACCAGACGCAGTGCGGTGCTATAGACCATCTGCTCATTCTCTTCCTGTTTGCTGGCAAACCTGAAGAACGTGGTCTCCATTCCGAATGTGAGCAGCACAAACAGAAGCGCAGCCCAGGCGTACATCTCGGTCACAATACCGTAACCACCGCTCTCGGGTAAGATATAGTTGGTATGCAACGGAACCAGCAAATAGTTAAGGAACCTGCCTACTATGCTGCTTATACCGTAAATGGCCGTATCCTTGGCCAGTGTCGCCATCTTGCTGCCTGCCATATTTCTATATGTTTTTTCTTTACTGCTATTTCAGAAGCTCAGCAATCTTCTTTTCCAGGTCATTACCGCGCAGATTGGTGGCGATGATCTTGCCGGTGCTTGCTTCGATAAGGAAGTTTGCCGGGATGGAGTTTATGCTGTACTGCTTGGCCACTTCATTGTCCCAGTACTTTACATCACTCACGTGAACCCAGTTCATATCGTTAACCTTGATGGCATTGAGCCAGGCGTCTTTTGAGCGGTCAAGCGATACTCCCAAGATCTGGAATCCCTTGTCAAAGTATTTGCTGTATGTCTCCTTGAGGAACGGAACCTCACGCATGCAGGGACCGCACCATGATGCCCAGAAATCCAGAAGTACATACTTGGTACCGGGAGTGGCAAGCACATCCTTTGATGAGATGACATTGCCGAACTGATCTGTCTGGCTGAACTCCATGTATTGTTTGCCGGCCGATGTGGCCAACCTCTTCTGATTGCGCTCATCAAGCTGTTTCCAAAGGTCAGTCTGGCGTATTTCCGGCTTGAATGCATCAAGCATTTTGCGTGTCAGGGCCGGATCCTGTTCATATGCCAGTTCCTTAAGGCATACCAGACCGAACAAATTGTCCTTATGTTTTTTTGCATTATCTGTGAGGTAAGAGTTCCACTTGCCGTCTACCTCTTCTATTATACCCTCCTCGCCTTCATGACTTTCATAATAATTGGTGAGTTCGATTGAAAACTCTTCCATTTCGGTAAGCAGATGGTTGGATTTGCTGCCGTCAACCTTGTACTGATCGTATTTGCCCAGTTTGACCATGGTAAGCAAAGTGCCAGGCTCAAGTATGACATTATAGCTGAGCGAAGCCTCGCGTGTGTTGCGGGCATCGGCTATATAGGCCAGGATAGGCTTTTCAATGAAACCGTGCATCTGAAAGGCTCCTTTCTCATCGACCGATGCGGAATCAATGACCTGATTTGAACTTATCAGATATAGGGTTTGAACATCCTTTTCTTTAATGGCACCATGCAGGTAATAGAAGTCAGACTTACTGTTGCACGATAACAGAGTAACGCCTGAAAGCAATAATAACAGGAAGTTTCTTTTCATATAAGGTTATGTGTTTTATTTAGTTCTCAAAGATAAGGAGTTAGTTTCAGATTAGTGGTTTTTGGGGCTGCTTTTGAAACTAAACTAAAAAAAATTCTCTCAAAATTGTTGCACGTAAAAAATCCAAACTCTATATTTGCAGCACAAACGAATTGAAAAGTCGCATACTTAGATTGTAAGAACAGTTCTAAGATGTGACTTTTTTTGTTTGCCTTTTTAAAACTAATACTACTGACAGTTAATGCTTAAACAGATCTTCATACTAATTACCTTGTTTGCGTCCTTTTCATCTCAGATTGCTCATTCTGAAATGGATAAAAGACCCAAGCCGGCCTGTGCAGAGAGGCCCGGTTTGGGTCTTATTTTGCGTGTCCATAAATTACTTTCATCTGCACTTCTGGTATCTTTTGGAAAACACACCCGTAACACGTTGAAAGACACAAAAGTCCCAGCTGTTCCGGCCATCCGTACCGGTCAGGACCTATCTCTTCTTAAAAGCAAACAACAAGGTCCTGATCCGGACGGTTGGGAAACCTGAGAGATTGCCGACGGGCCGGAGAACAGGTAAGTTATCATGACAGCGCGACCCCTGCATGGTACGCTGTCATAAACTTATAAAGCCACGACCTGATGTTTAACCCAAAATCTGAATACCGCAAAAGACACAGCTTTGAAACCCACCAAATTACAATCAAACAAAGAATTACTAATTAATTAACAACATTATGAAAAAGAGAAATTTAATACTTGCCATTATGGCATTCACCTTAACCGTTTTCACCGTTGACTCCTTGAAAAAGGCGTTTATCTTTGATACCAGAATTGCTTATGCCGATCCGCAAATTACATATGTTTATGGAACAGACGGGAGCGAACATCTGGCGATTTGTAATTTCTACCCCAGAACACATGACTACGCAAATCCAAGTGAATGGAGCGCGGGAGCTAATGTGGATTGGGGAAGTGTCAGAAGCAGATTTAACCTGTCCAAAAGAGCACTTAATTCATGTAGGGTAGTGGAAACCCATTGTGAACAAGATGATGATAATCTGTGTCCGTTATCCTTGACTGGAGCAGCAATTGTTACGCCGAGTGGTCAGGTTTATCAGTTATGGTCAAATCCTTTTTAATAACTGAAACAGTCTTATACGTTATGAAAAAGAATAAAAGACTCTTCTTTGTTATACTGGCTTTGATGATATCTCTGATATCAATAGATGCCTTTCGTAAAGCTTTTGTATTTGATACAAGAGTTGCGTATGCAGCGAATGAACCTACATATGGTTGGATAATGATTGACAACGTTGAAGTTCAGATTCAGTATGAAACCACTCTGGCAAGCAATACTCTTTCTATAAAGGATTTTAACGAAATCTATGGTTACAATCTGGATTCAGGTTCATATGTTGTTGAACAATGGTGTAAACAACATGATAATTCTTTATGTCAGTTGAGATTTGTCGGCATCTTCCTGGTTGAAAATGGGTCAAGGACATTGTTACCTGTAATGCCGGTTAATATGTATTATTGATTTCATATTTGGGGCTTCGGCCCCAAATATTTTAAATTTAGATAATTATGAAACAATTCGTTACGCTCTTTTTGCTTCTTTCATTCCTGATGTCCTGTTCAAGTAGAAAGGATAGTGAGTTATATACTTATAAAACAAAACAGATTATTGATTTGACAGATCAATCCGGTGGTTTCAATATTATAGACAAAATAGGGAACATTGATATCTTAAACCTTACAGTAGAAGAGAGTTGGGTTCATCTTAAATACCCTAGAATGGCGGTTTCCGATGATGGTTACTATTTCCTTTCGGATAGGACGTTTTTTCTGATAGGGTATGACCATGCCGGTAAACTGAAGTTTGCCAAGCAGATAAAGGGACGCGGTAGAGGGGAGACTATAGATGTGGGGAATATGTTTATGAGGAATGACACATTGATGATTTATGACAGAGTCTTAGGCAGATTGTTATGTTATACTGAAGACGGCAACTTCAGCTCTTTCTTGAATAGAACTGAAGTTAAAGCGGAAAAATTCTACAAGACCGACGAATGTTTTCTGGGACTATCGATTTTTTGTGATCATGAATTTGACAACCATTACTGTACCAAGTATGATAATGATGGTATATGTATAGACAACTACTTGACATTGCCGTCTCACTACATCGGTTTTGACTACACCGTGGGATATACTGACATGTCGTATCTGTATCATGACACTCTCAGATTTATGCTTCCACATGATTACACTCTTTTTTCTCTTACAGAAAACGGCCTGGATGCAACTTTCCGTTTTAAATCTAATCGTGAGATGCCAAGAGATTATTTTGATGGAATGACAAGTCTTGAAAAGATGAATCCCGAGGTTTATGCAAAAACATGGGCAGAAGGTTTTACCGGTTACTTCTCAGAAATGACAGAGACAGATAAATATCTGATGGTCAATTTTTCATCAGACAATCAGAATCAAATGATGCTGTATGATAAGAAGACTAATACGTATGGATTATTGTTAGGTCCGGATTCATTCTTTGAGGAATCAATGGTCTCGGAATTGACAACAGAAGACATATGGAAATACATTATGTTCTCATTTACAAGACTATGTGTTTATGACAACTCTGTTTATGGTTGCGCTTCATATGGCCTTTATAACATACTTTCTAAGACGGAATCTCTTCATGATGAAAAAATCAAAGCCTTTTATGCTCAAGTAAAGTACTTTGTTGAAACTCAGAAAATTGAACAAGGTGATATGTTCTTTTTCAAAATGAGTCTTCTATAAAACAGTGATGATATGAATAGATTAATAATGAGGCTCTTGTTTTGTCTGACATTTATTTCAGTGTACCTTTCATCATGTAATTACGGTAACAAAGGGCAAGGAATAGAAGGTAATAAACTGGATTGCGACAGCATGCTACTGTTTAAGAACCGGGAGTATTATTTAGTAAGTGACACTATTTTCAAGGGCGTATCCGTCTTGTTGTGGATTGATTCGACCAAGTGTTCCCAATGTGAATTGGAACGTCTTAGTAATTATGATTCCTTTAACAGCCTTTGCCAAACAACAATGGGAAAGGAATGCAGTCTGAGGGTCGTAATATCTCTCTCGGAACTATATGGCATTGGATATTTAATTAATGATGTCAAATACCTGAACCATTCGTTTGATGTAATGATTGATTACAAAAACAGATTTACTTCCTTCTTCAATTGCAATGACAGATTGCTTTTAGTGCTCAAGGATGGGCGCGTCCTGAAGTATTATCGTATGGAAAATACGGAAGGGGATGCTTACAGGATGAAGGAATGTCTGGATTATTTAAAGCAGATGTATGAAGAGCAGTATGATCACCATGATAAAAAACACGGATCCCGGTAATAAGAATAAGTGGTATGTTTCAATAGACTTTGTCGTTTTATTACTGATAATACTGGTGCTGACATGCCAATACCGGCATGGAAACTACACCTCCGTACCAGACTTTCTGCAGGATATAAGACTAAGGAACGCCATACTGATCTTTTTCTATTATTCCTTGTCACGGCTGGCATTCGGTTTTTTCAAAAAAGAGTCATATGTGATAACTCTTCTCCTGCTACTGATAGTTTCATTCAGGGAGGCGTATTTCGGCATCCTGCAATTGTTTAAGGGAGCTCAGTATCCGGTCGGAACGATGCTTAATCCCAACCTTTTTGCCTGTCTGCTTTCAATTATCTGCAGTATACTTGTCGTTTTAATCTTCAAGCTGAAAAGCAGGCTCCTTAAAGCCCTGATATATGTCATTGTCGGGGCATTTGCGGTGTTGATGATTTATTCAAAGAGTCGTTTGGCTTTGCTGTCAGTGATTGTGCCTTTGATGTGTTCTTTGAGCCTGAATCCACGTTTTTCAGGTTTCATAAAGAAGCACGTATTTACAATTTCCGTAGTGCTGATGGCGTTGTTCGCAGCTCTATATTTTTGGAAAAAGCCATCGGCCGACGGGCGTTTGTACATGGCCAGGATTGCCGCGAAGATTATCGTCCGCAATGACATCCGGGGGATGGGGATGGACAGTTATGCCGGAGCGTTCGGCGATGAACAGTACCGATACTTCAGTGATGATTGTGACAATGCGGATATAAACACTCTTGTCAGTTTGGATAAAGGAGACAGTAAATATGCCTGTGCTCCATTGACTGCTTTCAATGAGTTTCTCAGGATCGGGGTCGAATATGGTCTGATAACGATGTTGCTTGCCTTATATGTTTCTATCCGAGGTATTATTCTGCTTATAAGGAGCGGAAACCCTCTCGGGTATGGTTTGTTGTCTTTGTTCGTCATTGCACAATTCTCATACCCTCACTGTTATCCTGTATATTGTCTGCTGCTTTCCGTTTTAATGGGAGCTGCAGGAAGTCTGGATAAACGGGAGACAAAGACCGGACTCAGTTGTGTTCCCTGGATTGTCAACTCTGTTGAGATGCTTCTGCTGGGAGCAGTGCTGTTTCTTGAATTACCCCAGATAGAACAGAAGAATGCACTTGCAAAAAAGGAAAATGATATAGCTTTCTTTTTCAGGAACCAGGAATATCGGGCTGTGTGTGATTATTGCGAGGAACTGGGTGACATGAGATTGTTCAGTTTGAATTTGTTGTATGAGTATGGCGTTTCACTAAGTATGACAGGACAATATGAGAAGAGCGACTCAGTATTGAGAGTGTGTGCATCCCGCTGCTGCAATCCTGAGCTCTGGCATGAAATAGGTCATAATTATGTCCGAAGCGGAAACTATGATAAGGCGGAGCAATCCTATATCAGATCTTTTCTGATGGTTCCGAACAGAATGACACCACTACTTTACCTCGCACAATTATATCATAACACAGGCGACAAAGAGAAACTGGAAATAATAGCTTCTTATGCTGATACTTTTGAACCTAAGGTACCGTCATATACTACTCGGGAGTATCATGACATGATATTGGAGATGGCCTATGGGGAATGATGGTATGAAAAAATACTTCTATGTATTCGTGGCGTTGTTGTCCTGTGCCTTTATGAGAATGGCGTTTGTGGACACATACACTATAGTCACACCCTCAATGGCTCCTACGATACAGCCCGGAGACAGGGTGAATGCCATCAAGCTGAAACTGTTTACAAGAAAGATCAGGCCTAATGATATCATATTCTTCTATAAACCGGTAGAGTCCGATAAGTCCGAAGTTTATTGCAAACGGGTACTTGGATGCCCGGGTGACAGGATAGGGGCGGTTGACGGTCATTACTGGAACGATAAGTATCTCAAACCTGTAGGTGTGATTGAGGAGCAGGAGAGACTGAGATGGATGTTCGACGGCTTTTTCAAAATGACGAACAGCTTCGAGGTCATTCCCTTTACAGAACCCGATTGGAATATAAAGAACTGGGGACCTGTAGTTGTGCCGGCCAAGGGGTTTACCGCAAGTCTTGACATCTTTACCCGTGAGTTATACCGTAAGGTAATAGAGAATGAGACGGGTGAGCCATTGGATGAAACCTTGAAGGAGTATACTTTCTGTAAGGATTATTACTTCGCGGTGGGTGATAACGCTATGTCATCATTTGACTCCCGATACTGGGGATTCATCCCTGAGGATTACATTATCGGAATTGTGGTAGGCAAGAGGTTTCGGAACAAATAAATAGTTACTTTTGCGAAGACTAACAGAGTAACTATGAGACTTATTCTTAAGAAACGCTTTCTATTGGTGGCATTATACCTGTTTTGCTTTATTCCTTTGGCTTTTTCACAGTCGGCTCATGCTCTTTACATGAAGGATGGCAGTAGAGTAATAGGACAGGTCCTGGAGGTGGATTCGGTCCACAGACATGTCAAGGTCCTTCTTGTGGACGGCACCAGGCTTCTGGTTCCCCAAAGCAGTGTTAAGGAGATAGACTGGTCTTATGTCATTAGGAAGACAGCTCCCGGCGCCATTTACAGATATGGAGATTCGTTCCGTTGGAAGTATAATGACACGGAATTGTCCGATAAGAACTATGAGAAATACTTTGATGATGATCTTTATCATAACTATGTAACCGGCAGTAACATGTTCAACCTGGGCGGAGCCGGCCTGCTTTATGGTATCACCTGCGCGGTTATGACTGTATTGAGTTTTGATACTAAGGCCGATCATCAGAGCGCGGCATTCTTTGCATATGCTGTTGGCGCTGTCGTACTTACCGGTGCGGGCATTGTCTTAACCCAAAAAGGAAAGGCCCGTCTTGACGGGGTGGAGCGGACATTCAACAGCCGGAATGCTGCCGATAACGAGACTTCATTCTCATCAAAAAACAAAAGCTTCATGCAACTGAATCCGTCAGTTCTTATGACGGCACAGAGGGACATGGGTCTTGGAGCTACGTTAAGCTTTTCTTTCTAAGCGGTCGTAGGTGGTACCAAAGACGGTTATCAGGCCGTTCTTGGAGAACCCATTCTTAAGATACAGTCTGTAGGCGGTGTCATTCTCAGGGTCTACAGCTATGGTTGCCAGTGGAATTCCTGCTTCTTTCTGAAGCCGGAACATCTCCTGTATCAAGGCCGATGCTATTCCCCTGCCTTGGAACTCGGGCATGACGGCCAGTGAGTCAAGGTAGAACTCTCCGGCGCAGGCTTCATCATCCATCGAGTGGTAGTCATCACCTACGTACATGCGTATCATTGGGAATGTTATGTCACGCATCTGGCGGTATCGGGCCCCATCGTATGCGACCATCAAGCCGGCGGGAACGCCGTCGCATAGCGCGATTGTGGCGTTCCTCCAGCTGTACAGGGTATCTTCACGACTGCTTATTCCGGCCAGATGCTCAATGTGCTGTTCATCGGTCTCCTCAATATGCAGGGCACGCAGAACGTTCTCGGCAATGAAACGGGCATCGGCCGCCGTCGCTTTTCGTATTGTTATTCTCATTTCTTGCTTTGCAGGTATGCCTTGAAGAAGCGTCCCTGGGTAGTTGGGGTGAAATCCCAGTCGCTTATGAGCATGGGTGCCCAACTGGTGTCGAAGCACCATACGGTGAATGATATGCCTTTGTCCTCAAAGTACTTGGTTATGTGCTCTCCGTATACATCGGTCGACATTACGGGAACGTGGGCGCCGGGCTCATCCTCCAGACAGAAACCTATCTCGGTGCAGATGACGGGGTAGGTATCGGCCACGTAACCGAAATCCTTTTCCCACTGCTCCTCCCATGGCTCAGAGCGTTTCATGGGATAGGGGTGCGATACGTATGCAACGTTCTCCCGTGCTATGGGTTCGGAGGCTACGGGGGTCAGGTCATAGGCCCAGTTGAAACCGGCGCAAAGGCAGACGGCCTTGGGGTTGTATGCGCGGATGGTGTCAATGATCTGCTCCTGCAGTTCTTTCCACTCTGTCCAGGTGCAATGTCCGGTGCCTGTGACGGTGGGCTCGTTGAACAGTTCATACAGTGCCACGGTGGGTTCATCCTTGTAGCGCTGGGCAACGGTGCGCCAGAACCTGAAGGTCTCGGCCTTGGTGGTGTTGTACATGGCCGATGTGTAGCGCTCCTCCTTGAGGTTGCCTATTGAATGCCAGTCCATGATCACGTACATGCCGTGCTGTTTGGCCCACTCGATGCCCTGGTCCATAGCCTGGAATGTGGGGTCCCAGCCCATAGCATTTATGTTCTGCGGATGTACGGCAAAGCGTACTACGTTGGCGCCCCAATCGGCTGCCTCGGCAAAATAACGCTCGTTCCACTGACGTTCACGTACCAGTTTGACGGGGTCCGAGAAGCAGAGTCCGCGGAATACTATCTCCTTGCCGTCGGGACCTATGAATTTGTTACCGTTTACTTTCACCCAGCGGTTATCTGCCGAGCATGACTGCATGACTGTAAGTACCAATACAGCCAGGATACTAAGGAATGTGGATTTTCTCATAAACGTTGATTAGCAGGTTTTAATTATCCGCGAAAATAGCAATTAATGGGAGCGTTGCAAAAACGTTGCAAAAAAAATGCAACGGCAATGCAACGCGGATTGCTTGGAGTTGGCTGGGAACGGGGCATACATTTGCAGCAGAAATGATAAAACTCACGGATATGAAAAAAATGGTTTTTGCATGTGCTATGTTGCTGGGAACTGTTATTGCAATGGCTCAGGAAAAGCAGTCAATAACAATCCAGGTTGAGGATGTGGAGATAGCTAAGGATTGTCTTCCTGTAAAAACTGGCGCTGACCTGGGTCGCAAGTGGGCTGATGGAGGTCCTTATCTGGGCTCCAGTTTTGCCGACAAGTCACTGGTTGATGGTGATGAAAATGCATTCTTCTCGATGGTATGTCTGGCATATGCCCAGCATCGGCCAATAGTCCTGTCACCCGATATCATGTGGATTTTAATCTGCAACGGATACTCTCAGTATGTAAACCGTGATCCGGAAAAGTTCCGTCAGTATCTGGTAGGCCATGAGGGAAAAGAGACGCTTATGATAAAGACTACCCTCGAAACGACTACGGCGCAGAAGGTTGAGAAATTTGCAGAATTGATTGCAAAGGAGACCAAAGGTGATGTCGCCGAACTCATGACCTGTAACTTCTCTACAACAGGAATGATAGAGAGGATGGTATCACAGATTACACTTATGGAGACAGTAAAGGAGTACTTTGATTTCCTGGAGGGTCTTGTGGGGTGTGGCATTCCCAGCGTAACGCTTGAGGGTACTCCCGATGATTGGCGCCTTCTGCGTGAAAAGACCCGGAAGCTGGGTGAATTCGGAGTAAAGACATGGACAGATAAGTTGGACCCCATTCTCAATGAGTTTGTCCTGGCAGCCGAAGGTCAGATTAACCTTGATTTCTGGTTTGATATGGCCATTAAGGGCCGCCCCTGGAACTTCCATCTTAAAGGCGGCGGAGGCGGATGCTTCGGTCCTTCATATGGTCCGACTCTGTTTACCGGATGGTTCCTGGAATTCATTCCTTTTGATGATAGGGGAGAGCGTCCGTCTGCTATACCTTATGGACATAAACTGCCTCCACTTATGACAAGTGTTCCCATCATTCAATATGTTGAGGATGATATGGGTAACTGCATCGGTATAAACGCTTTGGATCTTCGCGGAGGAATAGTAGGCCTGGCACAGGACAAAGAGACAAAGGCATTGCGCCCCGAAATAGGCTGGCTGGTAAGGAATGATCCAAAAAATGATTATGATGAGACCGATGTCCGCGCCAAGATTCAGCTGGCCAAGACCATGGGCGATGGTGACGTGGTGATAAAAGAGGAGATTAAGCGCATAAAACCTGACACCATACCAATGGTTCGGGTTTCAGGTAAGGAACCAAAAGCCGGCGATATAATCTATGGCACGGTTCAGGACGCCGAAGGGCTCATGATGATGGTTAACATAACTGAGAGGGATGCAACGGAACGAATTGTAGCACATTGCATTACCGATATTGAAGGCAATTTCTCCTTTAAACTGGTCAATCCGGCTGATTATCTGGAAATAACATATGTGGGATATGAAAAGATAAAGACAGGTTTTACTGGCACGCAGTTTACAATAACAATGGTAGTAAATGAAGATCTGCCAAGAGTGGAAATTGTAAGTGATCGTGTTCAAGAAACTTCCGTTATGCCTATTCCTTTGCGTGAAGTAATCTCCCATTCTGGTGATTGATAAATAGGTTTGTTGAAAAGTAGTACCATTGGGGTCTGTCCCCAATGGTACTCTTTTTGTATCTTCGCAAATAATAATGTACAGGCGCGTATGGTACTTAACTGGATCTGGATCTCATTCTTTCTTATTGCTTTTGTGGTGGCTGTGATACAGCTTTGCATGGGTAATGCGGGCGTGTTTCAGGATATCATGGACTCCACGTTCTCATCGGCCAAGACGGGCTTTGAGATTTCGCTGGGCTTGACCGGCGTGCTGTCCCTCTGGCTGGGTATCATGAAGATTGGTGAGAAGGGCGGACTGGTGAATACTTTCGCCCGATGGCTGAGCCCCGTGTTCTCACGCCTGTTCCCGGACCTGCCCAAGAACGATCCCGCTTACGGACATATCTTTATGAACGTTGCAGCCAATATGCTGGGTCTGGACAATGCCGCTACTCCCATGGGACTTAAGGCGATGGAGCGCATGCAGGAATTGAACAAGACCAAGGATGTGGCATCAAATCCCATGATCATGTTCCTGGTACTCAATACATCGGGCCTGACCATCATTCCGGTAAGCGTACTGGTGTACCGTGCACAGATGGGTGCAGCGCAGCCGGCCGATGTATTCATTCCCATACTGTTGGCCACATTCTTCTCTACTCTGGTAGGTCTGCTGGTTACCTGCTTTATCCAGAAGATACGGTTTGACAAGGTGCTGATTGGGTTTGTGGGCGGACTGAGCGTAATCGTTGCCCTGATTATCTGGGGATTCTCGCAGCTTCCGGCAGTAAAGATCGGACCGGTCTCCACATCGGTTGCCAACATCATACTGTTCGTGGTGATAATAGGGTTCATCATATCGGGCGTCAAGGCCAAGATAAATGTCTATGAGGCGTTTGTTGAGGGAGCCAAGGATGGTTTCACGACAGCGGTCAAGATAATACCTTACCTGATTGCCATACTGGTGGGAATTGGCGTGTTCCGTGCATCGGGCGCCATGGATGCCGTTGTGAACGGAGTGGCTTGGTGTGCCGATAAGTGCGGACTGGACACCCAGTTCGTGGGGGCTTTGCCTACGGCACTGATGAAACCTCTTTCAGGCGGCGGCGCACGCGGTCTTATGATCGATGCCATGACCACATACGGGGCCGATTCGTTCACCGGACGTCTGGCCTGCCTGTTCCAGGGCTCGACCGATACCACATTCTACATCCTGGCCGTATACTTTGGCAGCGTGAACATCAAGAATACACGTCACGCAGTGGGCTGCGGCCTTCTGGCCGACTTGGCGGGTATAGTGGCCGCCATATTCCTGGCTTATCTGTTCTTTGCATAAACTTTAATAACTATGATATCATTTCTGACTGAAAACATAAAGATGCCCAAGCTGGACCGTAAGGCTGTCAGGGCATGGATTACTGAAGTGGCTGCCTCATATGAGGGCCGTAAGGTGGGTAACCTGAACTATATCTTCTGTAACGATGACCGTATCCTGGAGGTGAACAAGGAGTTCCTTGGACATGACTACTATACGGATATCATAACCTTTGACTACAGTGAGCCGGGGCGGGTGAGCGGTGATATGTTCATCAGTCTGGACACGGTTTTGAGTAACAGTTCCAAGTATCATACGTCTTATGAGAAAGAACTGATGAGAGTAATCATTCACGGGGTGCTGCATCTGTGCGGCATCAACGACAAGGGACCGGGTGAGCGTGCCGTCATGGAGGCTGCCGAGGAGAGGGCCCTTGATATGTGGTATAAGAAATAAAACTGACCGGATGAGAAAACAAATATTGTCTGCAGTGCTGTTGCTGGCAGGTGCATATGCGGGCGTATCGGCCCAGAGCCGTCTGACTGATGCCGATACACGTCTGCTTGACGAGTGCCGTACCGTGTTTACGCAAGGTGACTACGGTGCTGCCGGTTCGCTGCTTGACGAGTGGGTCAAACTGACTCAGACCAGGAAACAGGAACTGACCGAGGAGATTGAGTACATGAAGGTGGTGATTGCGGCCGAGCGTGATCTGAGCACCGCGATGCCTGCCATTCAGATATTCATGTCCAGGTATCCCGGCTCGATGTACAACAACCGGATGCTTGCCCTGATGGGATCGTCACATTTTGTTCTGCACGAGTACCGGGATGCCATAGAATGCTTTGACGAGTGTGACCCGCTGCTTCTGGACGGCAAGGACTGCCAGCGTATGGTACGCCACAATGCGATAGCCCTGTTCCGATGCGGACGCGCCCAGGAGGGTTACCTCCAGCTGAATATACTGGCCCGTCTGGTTGAGGAGCCGGATCAGGATGAGGACATTGTTTTCTACCGCGCATATTACGATTATGTGAGCGGCCGCAGCGCCGATGCCAGGACCGGATTTGAGAATTCACTTGAAACCCGACATGATGATGAGGCCCGTCTCTATCTGGCCGAAATGTCCCTTAACCAGGGAGACGGTATGACAGAGGCCTACAATACCGCGGGTGAACTGGTGGCAACCACTGAGGATCCTTATATCGAGGCCGAGGCCGAGCGTATCCTGGGTGAGTACTGGTACCGCAAGGGTGAGTATGCCAAGGCCGTTGACCTGCTGACCAGTTATATGGCCATCGGTCAGAGCCAGGATGTACGTCATGACACCTATCTGCTGGGTATGTCAGAGTTCCAGACCGGCGATATGGACGGAGCCATAGAGCATCTGACCAGAGTGGTGGCCGATGACGACGCTGTCACTCAGAACGCCCTGCTCCATATAGGACTTGCCAGGCTTAAAAAGGGAGACAAGAATAACGCCCGCCTGGCGTTTGAGCGTGCATCGAACATCCCGGGCAGACCGGATGTCAGGGAACAGGCCCTTTACAACTACGCAATGGTAATACATGAGACATCATACTCACCGTTCGCCGAGTCGGTTACATCAATGGAGCGTTTCCTCAACGAGTATCCCAAGTCGACCTATGCCGATAGGGTAAGCAGCTACCTGGTTGATGTCTACTTGAACACCACCAGCTATGATGCCGCGCTGGCATCGATAGCCAAGATACAGAATCCCGGAGCATCCATCCTGGCCGCCAAGATGCAGCTTCTCTACAAGAAGGCCATGGATGATTTGGCCGCAGGCAATTATGATGACGTACCATCAATACTGACCGATGTCATAGCATTGGAGCGTTATGACAAAAAGACCGCCAACGAGGCACTCTTCTGGCGCGGTGAGTGCTACTACCGAATGGGTCAGATAGACCGTGCCGAGGCCGATTACAGCCGATACCTGGCACTTAAAGGAAGCGCTGTGACACACAGCAGCGCCCTTGCCAACTACGGTCTGGGTTACATCTACTACAACAGGCAGGAATACACCAAAAGCGGCAAAGCATTCACCAGAGTACTGGAGTCTTCACGTCAGGCCGGTCTGGAGAATGAGATCATAGCCGATGCCGCCTTGCGTGCGGGTGACTGCATGTTCTACGGCCGTCAGTATGACAAGGCCAAGGAGTATTACGGAACAGCCATCAACCTTGTCCCCGCAACAGGTGACTATGCCCTCTATCAGACAGGACTGGTCAACGGACTGCAGCGCAACTACCGCCAGAAGATACTTGACCTGGACAAACTGACCGTAAACTATCCGCAGTCTCCCTATGTGCCGTCGGCCCTTTATGAGGAGGGACGCGCATATCAGCAGACAGACCAGCCCGAGCAGGCTGTAGCGGTATTCAACAGGATCATCACTGAGTATCCGGGTACGGACCTGGCACGCAAGGCATCGGCCGAAGTGGCCCTTATCTACTACCAGACCGATAAGTATGACCTGGCAATAGCCGCCTACAAGGATGTCATAGCACGCTATCCGGGCAGTGATGAGGCCCGTACGGCACTTGTGGACCTTAAGTCCATCTATGTGGAGAAGGGCGATATCAACACCTATCTTACCTATACTGAAACAGTACAGGGCGCCACTCCCATAGCAGTGAGCGAGCGTGACTCTCTTACCTACACGGCCGCCGAGGGCCTGTTCAGTCGTGGACAGAAAGCCGATGCCAAGGCCCGTTTCAAGGAGTATCTTGAGCAGTATCCGGGCGGCGCCTTTGCAGCCAATGCATGGTACTATCAGGGACTTATTCTTGAAGAGGAGAATGACTACGAATCAGCATATGAAAGCTTTATGCACAGTGCCTCATATGAGAGCAGCCGTTTCTGCGAGAGCGCTCTTGATCACGCCTCATCGATGGCCTGGGCAGTAGGTGACTGGGAGACGGCGATGGATACCTATATCCGTCTTTATTCCAAGACCACCAATGCCGACCGTCAGCGAACAAGCCTGTTCCGTATAGTCAGCAGCGCCGGTCAGATCAGTGAGAATGATGCGGTACTTATGTATGCCGACAAGGCCCTTCAGACACAGCTCACCGCCGAGCAGAAGACTGAGGTCACATACTGGAAGGCACAGGCCCTGCTGGATGGCGGCAAGCGTGCCGAGGCCCGTCCTCTGTTTGAGGAACTCAGCAAGGATACCCGCTCCAGATTCGGAGCCGAGTCAGACTATCTGCTCAGCCAGCTGCTGTTTGACAGCGGTGACGTGGAGGGAGCCGAGAAGGTGATAATGGATTTCATACAGGAGGGTACACCCCACATGTACTGGCTGGCACGCAGCTTCATACTGCTCAGTGACATCTATAAGTCCCAGGGTAAGGATGTCGAGGCGCGTCAGTATCTGCTCTCACTCAAATCCAACTACACTGAGGATGATGACATAGCTGATATGATTGCCAAACGACTTGAAGAATGACCGTTATGAAAAGATATATACTGCCGGTCCTTATGACCGTAATATGCTGGGGCGGTGTAAACGCACAGACTGATGTGCTTCCCTCCAGATCACTCACCATCGAGGGTTCTTACAACCCGTCCATGTCGGACCAGGGTAAGATAATGCCTGTGCCCGAGCGCCCGCGTACCGAGCGCCAGGCCGCAACAGTCAGTTACCGTACCGAGGCCAACCCGCATCAGGGTTATGAGCGCACTCCCATGGGTGTGTTCGGCGAGCAGTCCGATGATATCAAGGAAAACAGTTACTATGGCCTGATACGTCTGGGCTACGGACTGAGAAACGTTACTGACGGACTTCTTGATGCCGGTTGGAAGATCTCAGACAGAGACCTGCTTACCATCTCCGGACTCATGGACGGATGGTCCACCAAACCCGACGGACAGTGGAAATCCAAGATGTTCAACTCAGACCTCAAGCTCGAGTACTCACACCGTTTCGACAGCCTGACCGTGGGCCTGTACGGCGCCTACGGGCACTCCGGTTTCAACTATCGTGAGGGTAAGGATACCACTGCCGCAATGCTTGCCTCAAGTGATCTTGGCGTTGGAATAAACAGGGCCGAAGCAGGACTGTGGCTCAACGGAGAACTGCGTAACGTTGACTGGCACCTGAGCGCAGGAATGCAGTGGTATACCCGTAAGGGAATGACTTTGAACGGAGTCGGCCTGTCTGACAGTGAGCGTCTGCTTAGAATTGATGCCGGTGCGGAACTCCCGCTGTTTGGCGGAACAGCCGGACTTGATTACCGTCAGAAAACAGCCTCATATGACTGGACCGGACTGTACGGAGCCAACTACGGCAACTTTACCACATTAACCCTGTCTCCTTACTGGAAGATTACCTGGCGTGACATTGAGACCCGTCTGGGACTCAACATGGATATCCGTACCGGAGCCGGAAACAAGTTCCTGCTCTCACCCATGGTAACCGCCCGGTACAATGTCAACGAGCAGATCAAGGTGTTTGCCGGAGTGACAGGCGGAATCAAGGATAACAGCATGCGTACCCTTGCCGGTATCTCACCCTACTGGTCAGAGGTGAACCGTATCAGAGACGGATATGAACTTATGAACGTCTCAATAGGAGCATCCTACTCGCAGGGCTCATGGCTCACACTCTCACTGTGTGGCGGTTACCGTCATACCATCGACGAACTGTTCCAGACAGTGCAGGACAGCCTCATTATCACATCCGGGCTCAAACAGGAGGGATGTGACGTGTTTTATGCCCGTCTGGATGCCGATATGCAGTTTGCCGACAGGGCACAGGTCAAGATGGACCTGACTTGCAACGGCTATACCGGAAAGTACTCGGACGGCATTCTGGCACTCAAACCTGTACTTGAAGGTTCACTGTTCGGAAAGGTCAATATCATCCCTGGTCTGGATGCCATGCTCACCTACCGTGCCATGGTGTTCGGCAAGGTTGAAGGAAATAGAATGCCTATGATAAATGACTTGGCTCTGACGTTTGATTATGACTTCCGTCCCAACCTCTCATTCTACCTGACCGGTAACCGTCTGGCAGGAGGAAACTACTACTATTACGCAGGCTATCGCGCCATCAAGCCCTCGGTGCTTGCAGGCCTCACTTACAGGTTCTGACTTTTTATTAATATTTATATTAATAAGGTGGACGGAGATAATTTTTTATGTCTGTCCACCTTTTCTATATGTTTTTTTTGTTCTACTTTTGCCGCGCCTTTAGGGGCGTCAATACTAATATAAGAATATCATGCAGAAGAATCTGGTAATTGTGGAGTCTCCGGCCAAGGCCAAGACAATCGAGAAGTTTCTGGGAGCCGATTACAAAGTGATGTCAAGTTACGGACATATCTGTGACCTGAAGAAAAAGGACCTGAGCATCAACATTGATACGTTTGAACCTATATATGAAATACCTTCGGACAAGAAGAAGGTGGTAAGTGAACTCAAGGAGGCAGCCAAGAAGGCCGAAATGGTATGGCTGGCATCCGATGAGGACCGCGAGGGAGAGGCCATCAGCTGGCATCTGTTCGAGACCCTGGGTCTCAAACCTGAGAAGACCAAGCGTATCGTATTCCACGAGATAACAAAGAACGCCATACTGCACGCCATAGAGACCCCGCGTGACATAGATACCAATCTGGTATATGCACAGCAGGCACGCCGCGTGCTGGACCGTATAGTAGGTTTCAAGCTTTCACCCATTCTTTGGCGCAAGGTAAAGCCCGCCCTTTCGGCAGGTCGTGTACAGTCAGTGGCAGTACGTCTGATTGTGGAGCGTGAGCGTGAAATCAAGGACTTTGTTCCCGAGGCATCATACAGGGTAGTGGCAATATTCCGTCTTGAGGGCGCTAACGGCCAGGTACAGGATGTACGCGCCGATTACAGTGAGCGTTTCAAGACCAAGAAAGAGGCTTATGCCTTCCTTGAGAAGTGCAAGGGTGCCGATTTCAAGGTAAAGGATATCACCACCAAGCCGCTCAGAAAACTGCCGGCACCTCCGTTCACTACATCAACCATGCAGCAGGAGGCAACACGTAAGTTCGGATTCACCGTAATGCAGACCATGATGCTTGCACAGCGTCTGTATGAGTCAGGTAAGATCACGTACATGCGTACCGACTCAGTAAACCTGTCAACCCTCTGCATAGACTCATGCCGCAAGGCCATCACCGAGTCCATGGGCGAGGAGTACGTAAAGAGCCGTCAGTATACACAGAAGGCCAAAGGCGCCCAGGAGGCACACGAGGCTATCCGTCCTACCTACATGGACAACCAGACAATTGACGGTACCGCCCCTGAGAAGCGCCTCTACGAGCTTATCTGGAAACGCACCATCGCATCCCAGATGGCCGATGCCGAAATCGAGAAGACAACGGTATCAATTACCGCACCCAAGTTGGACGGCGAGTTCACCGTAACCGGCGAGACAGTAAAGTTTGACGGTTTCCTGCGTGTTTACCGCGAGAGCCGTGACGATGATTCAAATGATTCACAGGAGACACAGGGTCTGCCCGAGTTCAAGAAGGGTCAGGCACTGGAGTTCAGCCAGATATCAGCTTTTGAGCGTTTCACCCAGCATCCGCAGCGTTTCAACGAGGCTGCCCTGGTACACAAGATGGAGGAGCTTGGTATAGGCCGTCCTTCTACATACGCTCCTACAATCGGTACCATCCAGCAGCGTGAGTATGTACTGCGTGAGGATATTGAGGGAACCAAGCGTGAGTGTGACACACTCCGTCTGGAGAACGGTGAGATCAAGGAGCAGACCATTACCGAGGTTTACGGCACCGAGAAGTCAAAACTGGTACCCACCGATATAGGTATGGTTGTAAACGACTTCCTGATTGAGTACTTCCCCGACATCATGAACTACAACTTCACCGCTCAGGTAGAGAAGGAGTTCGATGATATAGCCGATGGCGACAAGCAGTGGAAGAGTGTTATCAGCACTTTCTATGACAAGTTCAGCCCGGCAGTAAACAATGCCATGACCCTTAAGAACGAGCATAAGGTAGGTGAGCGCATACTGGGTAACGATCCCATATCGGGCAAGCCTGTATCGGTCAAGATAGGCCGTTACGGTCCCATTGTCCAGATAGGCAGCGCCGAGGATGATGACAAACCCCGCTTTGCACAGATGAAGAAGGGCCAGACCATTGAGACCATCACTCTTGACGAGGCTCTTGAGTTGTTCCGCCTGCCGCGTACACTTGGTGAGTTTGAGGGAAGTGAGGTTACCATCGGCACAGGCCGCTTTGGTCCTTACATCCGTCATGACAAGTTCTATGTGTCACTGACCGGTGTGGCTGATCCTCTGACCATCACATTCGAGGAGGCTGTACACCTTATTCAGAGCAAGCGTGAAAGTGAGTCAAAGAAGGTACTCAAGTCATTCCCCGGCAATCCGGATATGGAGGTGATGAACGGCCGTTACGGTGCCTACATCGCTTATCAGGGAAGCAATTACAAGATTCCCAGAAATATGGATCCCACCACTCTGACCGAGGAGGAGTGCCAGGATATCATCAAGCGCCAGATTGAGAAGACCGGACAGGCTCCCAAGCGCCGCATATTCAAGACCAAGAAATGATAAGGGTATTCCTTATGGGCTTTATGGGGGCTGGCAAGACCACCCTCGGCAAGGCCTTGGCTAAGGACCTGGATGTCTCGTTCATAGACCTGGACCAGTATATAGAGCGCAGGTATATGAAGAGCGTAAGCCAGATATTCGCCACGCGTGGCGAGCAGGGATTCCGCGAGATAGAGAGCCGTATGCTGCGTGAGGTAGGCGATTTCGATGACGTGATAGTATCATGCGGAGGCTCCACACCGCTCATCGGTGATAATATGGACTACATGCTGCAGCATGGACAGACCGTCTATCTGAAATGTGACAACGACACTCTTCTGCGCCGTCTTAAGGTGGCCCGTTCACAGCGTCCGCTGATTGCATCCAAGACCGATGAGCAGCTGGCCGATTTCATCGAAAGCGAGACCGCACGCCGCGAGCCCGGATACCTGAGAGCCCAGTACATCTGTCCCGGAGACCGTCTGGAGTCACGTGACCAGATATCGGACACAATTACATATTTGAAACAACTGTTGGACCTTAAGAAAGATTGACCATATATGAAACAGTCACTTGTCATTGTAAAGGTGGGCGGCAAGATAGTTGAGCAGCCCGAGACTCTGGAGCGTCTGCTCAAGGATTTCAAGGCTATTCCCGGTGCCAAACTGCTGGTACACGGAGGCGGCCGTTCGGCCACTGCCATGGCGAGCCGTCTGGGCATAGAGAGCAAGATGGTGGACGGACGCCGTATCACCGATGCCGATATGCTTGACGTGGTGACTATGGTCTATGGAGGTCTGGTAAACAAGAATATCGTTGCCAAACTGCAGGCCGAGGGCATCAATGCCATAGGTCTTACAGGTACCGACTGCAACGTTATGCAGTCCGATAAGCGTCCCGTCAAGGATATAGACTACGGCTTTGTGGGTGATGTGAAGGCTGTCAACGCCGAGTTCCTGGCAAGCCTGATAGAGAAGGGTATAGTTCCTGTCCTGGCTCCGCTTACACATGACGGTAAGGGCCAGCTCCTGAACACCAATGCCGATACCATTGCCGGTGAGGCAGCCAAGGCTTTGGCGTCATACTTCAAGGTAACCCTGATTTTCTGCTTCGAGAAGCCGGGTGTGCTGCTGCATGAGGATGATGACAACAGTGTTATTCCCTATATCTCATACTACGATTTCCCGCGTCTGGTACAGGATGGCACCATAAGCGGAGGCATGATTCCCAAGATCCAGAACGCTTTCAATGCGCTTCAGGCCGGTGTTTCATCGGTCCTTATTACCAAGGCCGAATCACTGGACAAGCTCACCGGCACCACCATCGCTCTGTGATTCTTCCACAGCTGCGGCTTTCTGGAGTTCCTGCTCTTTCTTGATTTTGGCGTAGTATCTGTTGATCCAGATACATGATACTACGCAGATGAGAGTGAATGATATGAGCAGTATCACGCCCAATGTGCTGTTCAGACTAAATTCTCCTTCTCCTTCAGTGCCTACACTCATCAATACGAATGATATCGTGTTGTTGATTATGTGAATGCAGATAGGAACAAGCAGGCTTCCTGTCTTGCAGTATATCCAACCCAGGAATATGCCGGCCG
>JAEEGJ010009033.1_pt1 | contig 27018 bp, 28 predicted proteins | sample 8958761 | NCBI WGS metagenome assembly JAEEGJ01 (sample SAMN16246546, study PRJNA631951) | gut metagenome | biome: gut microbiome; feature: rumen; material: RS-attached | host: Bos | place: Iran: Karaj | collected 2018-10 | reverse complement strand
GAATATATAGACTATTATAACAATAAAAGAATTAAATCCCGGTTAAAAGGAAAGAGCCCGGTGCAATACCGAACTCTTTCTTTAAGCCATTAATGTTTAACCCGTCCAACTTTTTGGGGTCACTTCACTATTGGCGCAGCCTTTTTAATGATATCCGTGTTACCTCTCAGTGTAGTTACTGAGTTGTAGCTGTTTTGATGTCTTCATCCAAGATTTTAGAGAATTTAGTGGCACCTTGATCCGAGAGATGGTTACTGTCATAAAAGTCATCGGCCTCAAACCGTTCATCCCTCATGTAATCAAGATAAATTAATCCATACTCCTGTTGAAGCTGGTGGATGAGTTGATACATGGTGTTGATTTGATTTTTGTCAAGCTTGTCGTTGTAAGAGTGCCAGCAAGGAGTCGTGACAAGAACCATTCTGATTTTATGATCACGGCAGAAGTCGGCAATTTCCTTTGTCATCATATAATTCTTGTTTATCAGCTCTACATCATCATTAGTGTGGATATCGATAACATCGATGGTACTTTTATCATCATTCCACAGATACTGGTTTTTTCTGTCAAGGGTATAGTCATCTCCCCAACCCAGTTGGTCACACCCCATGCTCATGTTCTTAATGCGTAAGTTTCTGAGGCCTCTTGTGATTTTTGAGCGGGCTGTTGTTAAATCAGATAATTCAAGATTGTTTTTTGAAAAGGGAGAATACAGGTCGCAGTCCATGTATATTCTATAGTATCGACAACGGTAGTTCTCTCTATTGTCTTCCAGGCCAGAGTATGACCATGTGAAATATGAAATAGGGTAGATAACGGTTGTAAGCTTCTTGTAATTATCGGCCCAATACTCGAGTAGATATTTGTCTAATTTAATGTCTTGGGCTACATTGGCAAGATTAAATGCGGTACCGCTTAAGAATTCAGGTCTGATTCCATAATAGGTGTGGGAGCTACCGAGAATTAATGTCTGTACATCCTCGGCATGATCCTGCATCCATTCATATTTGTATTTGTATGGATTAGGAATGCTTCTTGCTGTGAATTCCAGGCAGATGGCAATCAACAGGATGGGTATGAGAAATATGAAGGTGTATTTAATGAATCTTTTCATCTGAATCAGAACTGAAAATAGATAAACGTTTGACTTGAACCCGAGAACCCAAGAATGAGTAGACAGATCAAGTAATAAACACCCCATCGGGTTATCCTGAAACTGAATGGTTTAGTATCGGGGAATTGCAGCGCGTGTTGCTTGTCTCTTTGGAACCATTCTACCATGAGTAACAAGAAACCAAATAATAAAGGTTTAACACCAATGAAAGCACTGCTGCCATAGAATCTATTGGATACCATAGCCGAGAAGAAACCACCGACCTGGGTTAGAGATTCGCACCGGAAAACGATCCATCCAATGACAGCAAGAATGAATGTGAAGCACATTTGCAGAAACTCGGTAACATTGGGGATTACTCGACCAAATGCGACTATGTTCTTATGCTTACTATTGATCCCTGCCAAGTTGTAAATAATAAGTAGAAACGCATGATAGAGCCCCCAAATAATAAAGGTCCACTCAGCGCCATGCCACAGGCCGCTGATGCTCCATACGATGATAATGTTGCGGATTAGTTTCCTCTTGGAACAGCGGCTGCCACCCAGGGGGAAATAGATGTAGTCGCGGAACCATGTCATCAATGAAATGTGCCAGCGACGCCAAAACTCAGGGATGCTTCTTGAGAAATAGGGGAAATTGAAGTTCCTCATCAGGTTGAAACCAAATAATCTGGCACAACCAATTGCGATGTCGGAATATCCCGAGAAGTCGCAATAAATCTGGAACGTAAATAAAACTCCAATCAAAAACAAAGAAAGTCCGGGCAGGTTTTGATAATTGTCCCATTGAGCGTTGACAATTGTGGCACAGTTGTCGGCAACGACAAGTTTCTTCACAAAGCCCCATAGCATTTGCCGGCATCCGTCAACAGCACGGGCATAGTCAAATCGGCGTTGAGACTGGAACTGCGGCAAGAGGTTGGTGGCTCGTTCGATAGGACCAGCTACCAGTTGAGGGAAGAAACTGATGTAAGCAAAGAATTCGACTATGTCACGGGTCGCTTTGATATTCCCGCGATAGACATCAATACTATAGCTTAAAGCCTGAAAAGTGTAAAAACTGATGCCGACTGGTAATATCACATTGATGGTCACCCAGTCAAGGTGATAACTGAATAGGGAATTTAACAGTGAATCCAGGTTGCTGACAAAAAAGTTATAGTACTTGAATACTCCCAGTATCAGCAAATTGACCACAATGTTGGCTGCACTGATGGCTTTTTGGACAGGACGATTCCCCGATGAACGCTCAAGTAGCAGTCCACTCGCAAAGCTGCATAGCGAAGTGAAAGCGATGAGTAACAAGAATCTCCAGTCCCACCACCCATAGAATACATAACTTGCAATGACAATTAGCAGATTCTGCCAACGCCGATGATTAAAAACAAACCAATAGAGTAGGAAAACTATTGGCAAGAAAATCAAGAAATCAAATGAATTGAAAAGCATTTATGGTAAATTCTATGATTTTTTCGCTATGAATTATAACTCATTAATATTGAGTGTTATAATTGTCTTTTTCCAGTCATGATGTCGAGAACCATCTGGTCGGTAGCGCACATGGCGTCGGCACCAATAACGGTGAGGTTACGGATGCTGCGGTCCACATCGTCATCGATGATGCCCTCGGCGCTGGTGACGTGGCGGCCCTCCATGGCAAGCACGGCGCTAAGCAGTGCGGTGGAGACGCCCGAGGCAATCTTCAGGGCACAGCTGGGCTTGGCTCCGTCACAAATCATGCCCGTGAGGTTGGCAATCATGTTTTTTACAGCATGGCAGATACGAGCATAGTCACCGCCCATTAGGTAGGTGATGCCACACGAGCTGCCGATAGAAGCCACGACGCAGCCACACAGGGCACTCAGTTTGCCCAGGCTTTGCTTGATGTAGATAGCTGTCAGATGGCTCAGCGTGAGGGCGCGGATGAGTTCCTCCTCGGTATTCTCATTCTCCATGGCATAGACAGCAACGGGATTGGTGGCACAGATACCCTGATTACCCGAGCCGCTATTGCTCATCACAGGAATTAGGGCGCCGCCCATGCGCGCGTCGGTGGCCAGAGCGGTCTTGGAGAGAATGCGAGAGAAAATGGTGTTGCCAAAGATGCCGTGGCTCAGTGGCCTGTCCATGGTCTTGCCCAGGCAGTGGCCGTAGTTGCCCTTGAGGGATTCTTGAGCAGCCTTGAGGTTATAGTCGCGGGTCTCGAGAATGAAACGGATTTCGTCAACTGGTGCCTGCATGGCGAAATCATAAACCAGATGCAGGTTCAGCGAGATATCGTTACCGTCATTACCAACAAAACCGTCAGGCACAGAGTCAATGAGCATGATGGCGTCATCATAGGAGGTGCTTACAAAGCAGGTGTGTGATCCCTGGATGATAGCGCTGGCTTTGTGCCCGCCACCCTCGCAGATGGCTTCGACATACAGTTTGTCACAGCAGTCCTGTTTCAGCTGGATGTCGATGCGACCCTCGTTGATATATTGTTTGCCTTGCTCCAGAGTCTCGGGAGTGATGTCCTTAAGCACCTCAAGTTTGTATTCGCTCTTGCCGACGATGGCTCCCAAAGCGATGGCGATGGGCAGACCGATCATCCCCGTGCCGGGGATGCCTACGCCCATAGCGTTCTTCAGAATGTTGGCGCTCAAAAGGACAGTGATTTTATCAGGGAGATAGCCCAACACCTCGGTGGCGCGTGCTACACACAATGCCACAGCCATCGGCTCAGTACAACCCACAGCAGGCACTACCTCGCGCTTCATCAACGCGATTATTTGCTCTCTAACTTTCTCTTCAATCATTATATCTTAGTTTTTCTAAAAAGAAAACAATAAATACAATAATGACAAATATTTAAATCATTGTATTTGTTGTACTTATTGTTTTCCTTTCAATTTATTCTTTGAATTTGGTGAGACCGCCGTCCAGGAAATTGAGGAAGGCGGGAACGTCCTCCTTATAGCTGAACGAACCGCTCAAGGCGTTACCCTGCGGATCCACGCACACGTAGAACGGCTGGGTATTGCTGCCGAACTTGTAGCGTTGCAGGTAACTCCACTTGTCGCCGATGGTGCGCAAGGTGCGTTTTTCGCCAGTCGCCTCGGTCACCTCGATGGGCTCGGGCAGCGGGCGCTTGTCGTCAACAAACAGCGAGATCAGCACATAATCCTTGTTCAGTTTGTCGGCGACGGTGGGATCGGTCCACACGGCGGCTTCCATCTTGCGGCAGTTCACGCAGCCAAATCCCGTGAAGTCCAGGAAAACGGGTTTGCCAGCGGCGGCAGCAGCGGCCATACCCTGCTCATAATCAGTGTAAGCTGCGCGCACCTCCTTAGTATTAAGGTTGAAATCTTGGGTGTTCATGGGAGGCGCAAAAGCACTCACGGCCTTGCACGGTGCGCCCCACAGGCCTGGAAGCATATAGATGGCAAAGGCGATGGAAATCAGTCCGCCCATGATGCAGATCACAGGCATGGGCTTGGTTTCGTCACCGGGCTCGACAATATCACTCTTGAACTTGAGTTTGCCGATGAGGTAAAGACCCAGCAGACCGAAGATAGCGATCCACAGGCACAGGAACACCTCACGGTCCATCAGGTGCCAACCATAGGCCAGGTCGGCCACCGAGAAGAACTTGCAGGCAAATGCCAGCTCGATGAAACCGAGTACCACCTTAAGGATATTCATCCAACCACCCGACTTGGGGGCCGACTTGAGCCATGAGGGGAAGAGGGCAAACAGGGTGAACGGTAATGCTAGCGCTAGGGCAAAGCCAAACATGCCGATCGCAGGACCCCAGAAGTTTCCGCTAGTGGCGAAGTCCACGAGAAGGAATCCGATAATGGGACCTGTGCATGAGAACGATACCAGTGCCAGGGTAAAGGCCATCAGGAAGATGGACAGCAGACCGCTGGTGTTGCTGGCCTTGTTGTCAACTGCATTAGACCACTTGCTGGGCAGCTTGATCTCGAACATGCCGAAGAACGACAGAGCGAACACTACCAACAGCAGGCACAGGAAGATGTTAAATACTGCGTTGGTCGAGAGCGCGTTCAGGGCACTGGGGCCAAAGATGGCAGTCACGATCAGACCTAGGGCAAGATAGATAACGACAATCGAGATACCATAGGTGATGGCGTCCTTGATACCCTTCTTCTTGTCATTCTTGGCGCGTTTGAGGAAGAAGCTTACCGTCATCGGGATGATGGGCCACACGCATGGTGTGAACAATGCGACCAGACCGCCCAGCAGACCTAGCAGGAAGATGTACCACAGCGAGCGGCCTCCGCTGGCACCATCGGTGCCGTCAAATCGTTGGATGTCGCCCACAACGGGTTTCCATAATGCGTCGTGGTCAAGAGCAGCAAGAGCCGCGCTATCTACTGCTGGAGCAAGAGCAGCACTGTCAGCAGCAGCGGCAGCAAGGGCTGCCAGAGAGTCGGCTTTGGCCTTGGCAAGCGCTTCGGCATCAGCCTTTTCTTTTTCTTCTTTATCCTTGTCTTTTTCGCCGTCAACGGCAGGTGATTTGCCCGCTTTCTTGAAACTTGAGCTGCTTGGTGGCAGGCATGACTGATCGTTGCAAGCGCCATACTCCAGATCAGCGTCTATGTCATAGTTTGGCTTGGTGAATTTCACCTTTTGCACAAACTGGACACTGTTCTCAAAATAGCGCAGCTTGGCGCCGAACATCTCGTCATACTGAGATATTTCCTTGCCCACGGCTTTAAGCGAACCCACTGGCTCCACGCCATCCTTCTTGTTAAAGACGATAGCCGCCTCGGTGGGGCCGGCACCATTCAAATTGGTTGAATAGACATGCCACCCTTTATCGATTTTACCAGTGAACACGATTTCACCCTCGCTAGTGCCGTTTGTTTTCAGCTGAGAGGTAAAGGTGACGGGATTGGCCATCTGTGCAGCGGCAAGCAATGCTACAGTGGCGGTAATGAGTAATATTGCAATTTTCTTCATCATTCTGAAGGCCGAGTTAATTGTTTTTTCTGTTTCAACCTGCAAAGTTAGGCAACATTTCACGAATATCCAACCCCTAAATGAAAGGAATTGTTTTTTTGAGTGTAATAAGCAAATGAAAACGGCTTAAAATGCCGTTATAATGTAGGGTGCACATAGTCAAAACTATACGCTTTTTGTTAAACTTTCTTGGCTATTTCGTGTCATAAATGTAATTTTGCAGAAGGAATGGAACAAGTAGTAATCATCGGCTCCGGGAATGTGGCGACCAGTCTGGCTCATGGGTTGGTTAAGCATTGTCGTGTTATGCAGATTTATAGCCGCCAGTTAGCTCATGCACGCCGTCTTGCTGATGCAGTGGGCTGCGAGAATGCAATAAGCGATTTAAGCCAACTTGTTCAGGATGCCGATGCCTATATCATCGCTGTTAGTGATGATGTCATCGCCGATGTCATCGCTGCCGTGCCTGACAATGGAGCCCTGTGGGTTCATACCTCAGGAAGTAAGCCCATTGACTTGTTTGCGGGTCATCGCTCCCGTTATGGCGTGTTGTGGCCCATGCAGTCGTTCTCGCGTGAACTGGTGGTGCCGCTCGACGATGTGCATTTCTTTGCTGAGGCCAGTGACGCCGCATCACTAAAGGATGTTGTCGGCTTGGGGTCCATGATTTCCCGTCATGTCGTTGCCGTTGATAGCGCGCAGCGTCGATGGCTGCATGTGGCCTCGGTATTCTCTTGCAATTTCGCCAACCACATGTGGACACTAGCCGATGAGATGCTCACAGAAGCTGGCTTACCGTTTGACGCCTTGAAGCCCCTTATCAGCACAACGATCCAGAAACTGGACCACATGGCTCCCGCACAGTCTCAAACTGGCCCCGCCGTGCGTCATGATAAAGAGGTCATTGCATCCCATTTGGCGATGCTTGACGGTGATAAGCGTGATATTTACGATATGATTACCCAGTCCATTATGAATCGAAATCCAAAAGATGGCCATGCTCAATAATCTGGAAAAATATGATGTGGTGTTGGGCAGCAATTCGCCTCGTCGGCGAGAATTGCTAAACGATATGGGGGTAACCTTCCGTGTAGAGTCCATTAAAGGCATTGACGAGTCCTATCCCGCCAGTCTGCCAATTGAGGAGATTCCCGCCTATTTGGCCCGCGTGAAAGCCGATGGTCATCCCTTGCGGCCTGATGAATTGCTCATCACCGCCGATACTATTGTCGTGCTCGATGATGAGGTGCTAGGCAAACCTGCAGATGAAGCTGACGCTCGCAGGATGCTGCGTGCTCTGTCGGGGCGCGCTCACCGCGTCATCAGCGGCGTTTGTGTTACCACAAGTGAGCGCTGCGAGTCCTTTTCTGATACCAGCATCGTCCACTTTGCTGAACTGACCGATGACGAGATAGATTACTACATCGAGCATTACCGCCCGCTGGACAAGGCTGGCGCCTATGGCATCCAGGAATGGATCGGCAACATCGGCATCTCGGGCATTAATGGTGATTTTTATAACGTGATGGGCCTGCCCACCCGCAAATTATATCAATTATTAAAGACTTTTTAAATCGTAATGAAAATGCATAACTGGTTAAAGATCATATTGCTGACATTAGTAACATCCTGTTCGGTGAACAGTCTGGCCCAAGAGCCAATAGATACGGTCTATTTCTATGACTCATGGAAACAGATTCTGAACAACATACCCGAGAAAATGGTTGTTTCTCCTGTCATTGAGGATATCAATCCCTTCGAGATAGATATCTATACGACTTCCAATGACTATAGTCTTTATAACCATGTGGCGGCATCGTTGGGTGATAGCATCTGGCTTGTCAGCGGTAAGTATATTCGTAATAATTATAAAGGTGATTTGCGGGAATTGAGCAGTGCGAAATATTATCCCCTCTTTTTCAACGAAAAGGTCGCCTATTTGCTATCATTGACTATTAATGAGAACCAGAGTTTGAAGGATATCCTGTTCGGAACTACTGACGATGATGATCTGGTTGTGTGTTTCTATTATCTGGATTTCCGCAATCGCTCGGTGCGCAAGGTCACTTCAAAAGTAATGAGTGAGCTGCTTGAAGACTATCATGACCTGCAGATGCGCTTTGAGGGCATGAAAAATAATAAAAGAAACGAGATTATTGAAGACTACTTCTATAAGTTTGTAGATAGGGCTACTGATGACATCATGCGTCCCTATATCTTAGATTTGGTCTCAGACTAAAGGCATTTTTATTGCACTATGAAGAACCTTTGGCGATACATAATACTTGCTATAGTGGCTATCTCACCATTTCATGCGATTGCTGTAGATGAGGAGCCCCACGACACGGTCTATTTCTATAACACGTGGGAAGAGATATTTTTTGAGAAACCAGCCATTGGTTTGGTTGACCCCTATATTTATCTGTTAACACCTTACCAGATAGCTGTTGAGACAGGGTCTGACGACGTCGATTTTGCCATCAATAAAAGGCATATTGCCGCTACATTGGGTGACAGCATCTGGTTAATCAACAGCCAGTACCTTAAAAGGGATTTTAAGGGCGACACTAAGAAGTTGAGTGATTTTATGCCATTCTTTTTTAGTGACAGGGTGGCTTATGTCATGTATGTGGGAGAAAACGAGAACCTGAACTGGAAAAACATTATTTTCGGTGATAGGATGGAAATCGATTTTGATGATATTGTTGATTATTACTATATCGATTTTCAAAACAAAGAGGTCATCAAGATTACTCCATCATCGCTCAGTGATCTGTTAGAAGATTACCATGACCTGCAGATGCGATACGAGGGCATGAAGGATTATAAGAAGCGGGATATCATGATGGATTATTTCTTCAAGTACATTGATCGAGCCCAGCAGGATTGTATGAAACCTTACATCCTCGATGTCATGAACCCTTAGACTTCAGATAAAAATTGTAAACATGGATTTCATGAAGCGGCATTATATACTTCTTTTTCTCGCGATTGTTTTATTGACACTATCGGCCTGCACCGGTGCAGTGAAAGTTAATGACAAGCAGGATGATAGACAGGCACAACTGCTCACGATGGAGCAGGGCAACGGCTATACGCTCGTAACAGTCGCCAACCCATGGAAGGGTGGGGTATTACACCGTTATGTGCTGGTGCCCCGTGATGCTGAGTTGCCCCATGACCTGCCTGAGGGGACCGTTGTGCGTACGCCTATCAAGCGGGCATTGGTCTATTCGTCGGTTCACACAAGCCTGCTTAGGGAGTTGGGGGCTATTGATGCCGTGAGAGGCATTGTTGACCGCCAGTATTTTGTGGACTCGTTGCTGCTCGCCGATGTCGATGCGGGGAATGTGGCCGATTGCGGCAACTCGATGAATCCCACTGTGGAGAAGGTCATCGACATGCAACCCGATGCCATCTTGCTCTCACCCTATCAGGATGCCAGTTATGGTCAAATCACTCAACTGGACATTCCCATCATCGAGTGTGCCGACTATCTGGAATATGATCCGCTGGGTAGGGCCGAGTGGATGAAGTTCTATGGTTTGTTGGTAGGCGAGAGCGAGCGGGCTGACAGCCTGTTCGGTGCTGTGGTCAATGCCTATGATGACGTGAAGCAGGTGGCTGCCAAGGCGGCTTTGCGCCCCACAGTCGTTACCGAGATGGTCATCAGCGGCGTATGGAGTGTGCCTGGCGGCCAGAGTTACATGGCGCGCATCATTCGTGATGCGGGTGGCGACTATCTGTGGGCCGATGATGACAACACGGGTTCGTTATCGCTGGATTTCAACCAAGTGCTCGCGCGGGCGCAACAGGCCAATTACTGGTTCCTGAAATGGACTAATATCAATTCGTTAAAGGACTTGCAGGGAGCTTATGAGTTGAATAAGGAGATGGAGGCGTTCAAGAACAAGCGCGTCTGGGTGTGTGATACCGAGAAAAGCCGCTTTTTTGATCGCGTGCCATTCCACCCCGACTTGTTGTTGAGGGAATTTGCTGCTATCATGCATCCCGAACTGTTCCCGGGAGTCAAGACTCAATTGTACCATCATATCGACTGACCATGAGAGAAACGCCAATGTCCCATAGCCGTTATGTGATCACCACCATCGTGTTGGCGATATTGCTGGTGTTGCTGGCATTGGCATGCCTCGTTTTCGGGTCAGTGGATATCCCCATGCGGGATATAGCAGGTATTCTTACCGGAAAGGGTTGTGACAACAAGGCTTGGGAGATCATCATCCTGCAATCCCGTATTCCCATGATTATTACGGCCGCTCTTGCAGGAGCCGCGTTATCCATATCGGGTCTGTTGTTGCAGACCACTTTCAACAACCCGCTGGCTGGCCCCTCGATACTGGGTGTATCATCGGGTGCTGGACTCGGTGTCGCCATTGTCATTTTGGCATTGGGCGGCTCATTGGGTGGGCTGCTGGGTGAGAGTGTTGGCAGTTACATTGCGGTCCTCGTGGGTGCCTTGTTGGGTGCCGGCGTGGTGCTGGCGGTGCTGATCGCGTTCTCGGCGATAGTGCGCAGCAATACCATGTTGCTCATTATCGGTATTCTGGTAAGTTACCTCACGTCGAGCGTCGTGCAGTTGCTCAACTCGGTGGCCTCAGAGGAAGGCGTCCACAACTATGTGGCTTGGGGTTTCGGCAATTTTTCGGGTGTGAGCATATCCCAGATGCCGCTTTATGCCGGTATTATTTTCGCTGCGCTCGTCGCTTCGGCCTTGATGATCAAGCCGTTGAATGCCATGCTGCTGGGCGCGCGCTATGCCCGCAATCTGGGCGTGAATGTGACGAGGTCGCGCAATATCCTTTTGCTGATCACTGGAGTGCTCACGGCAGTGGTTACTGCATTCTGTGGCCCGATTGGCTTTATCGGTTTGGCTGTGCCTCACATCGCCCGCTTGTCACTGGGCACGAGCAATCATAGCCGCTTGATTCCTGCCACGATTCTGGCAGGTGCCGATATCGCTTTGCTATGCGCGCTAGTCAGCGTGACCAATCCTCATGGCATCATCCCGATCAATGCCATAACACCCATCATCGGTGTTCCCATTATTCTTTACATTATTTTGAATCGTCGACGCATACAATACTTCAACTGATGAAAACTGAAAGTTCCATACTCACAACCCATGACCTCACAGTGGGCTATCGCAACGGCAGCCAGCAAGTGGCTTTGCTCAAGAACCTCAATCTCAGTTTAGATAAGGGTAAGCTGGTGGCCCTGTTAGGTCAAAACGGTGCTGGAAAATCGACGTTGCTGCGCGCGATGACCTGTGACGAGCGGCCTTTGGGCGGCAGCATCGAGGTGAATGGCAAGAACCTGCTGGAAATGAGCCAAAAGGAGCGTTCTCGCACCTTGGGACTCGTTTCAACCGAGCGCATTCAAGCCGGTGCCTTGACTGTGACAGAGCTGGTTGGCCTGGGACGACAGCCCCACACGGGTTTCATGGGACGCTTGGATAGCGAGGATATCGAGATCGTGCGTCAATCGATGGCCGACGCGGGTATTATTGGCAAAGCGGGAGAGTATATTGCTTCGTTGAGCGACGGTGAGCGGCAAAAGGCTATGATAGCCCGAGCACTGGCTCAGGAGACGCCCATCATCATCCTCGATGAACCCACGGCCTTCCTCGACGTGGCGAGCCGCATCGAGACGATGCGACTCTTGCAGACCCTTGCCCATGACCGTGGCAAGGCGGTTTTGCTCTCCAGTCACGACATTTCCCAATCGCTGATGCTTGCCGATGAGCTGTGGCTCATTACCACCGATCGTCAGGTCATCACAGGCAACACCTCTCAACTGGTGGCCAATGGAGCCATGGATCGCCTCTTCACCAACCGCTCCATTCATTTCAATCCCACCATCCTCGACTACTCTTTTTAGGAGTATTGTCACTGCCTTTTATCGCTCGTTTACCACTACTGGAATCGGAGAAAAGGGCATTTTTCTACCATTTTTTGGCCCATTAATTGCTAGTATTGCTCGTGCTGGCGTAATGCTTTGTCTGATAGTAGTTTAATGATATTTCCAAGAGGTGTCACAGGGCACTTTCTGGCGTGAAAATTTGGTCAATTCAATTGTTTGTCATACCTTTGTGGCACAAACCAATTACTAACAACTTATGCTAAGACGATTATTTTTAGCGCTTGCTGTTGTGATTGCGATGTCTGCCATGGGGCAGGATTTTAAACTGCATGCCACCAAGTATCACCCTGGACAGGGAGGTGCTGGTTGGGTAACAGCAAGTGGAGACCGAATCAATTATGATAAGTTGAAAAACTATCAGATTCGATGGGTCGCTCTCTCGCATGACATGTTCAAGCAACATGTTTTCAAAATGGGCGACGTGATTGTTGTGGAGAGTGAATCTACCCCCGCTATTAATGGCGAATGGGTAGTGAAGGACAAGATGGGACCGCGCCTGCGCAAACGCATCGATTTCCTCACTCCGCGTGGTGACAAGTACAATTTCCGTAACGGAACGGTCACCATCCGCAAGAAACAGAAGAATGACTAGAATCCACCGAGATTCTCTAAAAGAAATGTAGAGGACGGGACAGATGACATCTGGCTCGTCCTTTTCGATTAATGGCATTAAGGCCACTAAAGCCTTTAATGCCCTTATGGTTAGGTTGGTTACTCGGTGATGGGGAAAACTGCCTTGTGGTGGTTCAAGGCTTTTAGTGCCGTCTGTACTGTGTTGTCGTTGCGGTTTACAATAGCGGAATAGCCCTCTGGACCAAAGATATCGTGAGCGATAATTGCCTTAATCTTGGTCAAGATCAGATCACGAGACTTGTTGATGTAATACCATCGCGGAACGATGCCGTTGGCTGCGGCAAACTCGGCAAATTCTTTTATGATGTCATTGTCGATCGGGGTCGTGCGCAAGAATTGCTTGTAGTCACTCATTCGCTCCAGGGTCGCGCGGTTTTTCTCACAATAGGTGAAGGCAAAACGTTGTAACAGACCAGCGTTTTCTACATCAATGTAGTAATTGGTGATTCCTGCCGTGTCTCGTGCAACAAAGATGTCGGGAATGATGCCGCCACCGCCATAGACGGTTCGGCCATGTCGTGTAGTAAATACCTGGCTCTTGTCAATCCTGAGGCTGTCTTTGTTGTAAAGTTCGCCGTGCTTGAAGCGTTCCAGCAGTTCGTCATCATAAAAGCTGGTTTCATGATACTTGTAATTCTTCTGGATGCAGCGGCCGCTTGGGGTATAGTAGCGTGCTACAGCGAGTCGGATAATACTGCTGTCGGGAAGGATGAAGTCATTCTGCACCAAACCCTTGCCAAAGGAGCGACGCCCCACGATGAGCGCACGGTCATTATCCTGTAGTGCACCTGCAAAAATCTCACTGGCGCTGGCACTGTACTCGTCGATCAGTACAGCGACCTCAGCGTCCTGGAATCCGCCTTTTCCATCGCTCTTATAGGGGCGCTCATACTTTTTGTGCCTGCTGTGTATCGAGACAATAGGCTGTCCCGCAGGCAAGAACTCGTTGGCCATGAGCACCGCAATTTCCATATAGCCACCACCATTGCCACGCAAGTCAATCAAGAAGCGCTTGGCGCCCTGTGCTTTCAGTTGGGTTAATGCCTGTACAAATTCGTTATAAGTTTTACGCTCAAACTGGTTGACCTTAATATATCCGATATTCCTGTCAATCAAGTAGTAGGAATCAAGGGTTTTCTTAATGATCCTGTTGCGTGTCACTGTGAAGTCAAGGATTTTGGGATAGCCATGGCGTTGCACACTCAACGTGACCTTACTTCCATTTGGCCCACTCAAGAGTTTGAAGATCTCACCTGAGGTTTTCTTAATGTCGGTGGTGGGTTTCCCGTCAATCTTCACAATGCAGTCACCAGGCAGGATGCCGGCTATATCGCTTGGACCAGCGGGAACAATACATTCAACATGGATCGTATCATTGAAGATGATGAGGACAACGCCGATGTCAGGAATGACCCCATCAGGATGATTTCGAGTAATCTTGGAATTTTGGGCATCGAAGTAGCTGGTGTGGGGATCAAGCCCTCTCAGGATCGATGGGATGCTCCTTTCCATGAGCTCGTCAAAGTTCATGGTATCCACATACTCTTCTGAAATAAGGTCGAGAATGGCTTTCACCTTGGGATCGCTGACATCAGGTCTTGACGAGGTGTTCCCGTAATGACGGTCAATGATAAAACCTGCCGCAAACGCTATCATAGCGATGGCGATTGTAAGCCAGATGGGCAGTTTTTTTCTCATTGCTGTCGTTAGTGGAGATTTCCTCAGTCAGTAATTGGGAAGGCAGCTTTGTGCTTGTTGAGGGCTTTGAGCGCTGTCTGCAATGTTTTGTCGTTGCGGTTGACGATTGGGTAGTAAGCTTCGCTGCCAAAGATGTCTCGGGCAATCAGCGCCTTGAGGTTCGTCACAATCAGTTCGCGTGACTGATTGATGTAGTACCAGCGCGGCACAACGCCGTTGGCAGCAGCATAGTCGGCAAAGTCCTTGGTGAGGGCTTCGTCGCTGGGAGCCGTACGCAGGAACTGCATGTAATCCTCCATCTTGTTGAGGGACGAGCGGTTGTTGTTGCAGTAATTAAACGCGTAGCGCTGCAACAGCCCAGCGTTGATCACATCAATGTAGTAATTGGTGATGCCGCTTGTGTCGCGGGGCACAAACACGTCAGGCACGATGCCTCCGCCACCATACACGGTGCGGCCATGCAGTGTCTTGAACACTTGGCTCTTGTCAATCTTCATGCTGTCTTGACTATATAGCTCGCCGTTTGTGTAACGGAAAACAAGCTCTTTCTCATAGTCGAGAATTCCCTCTTTGTAATCCTTTTGGATACAGCGGCCGCTGGGCGTATAATACCGGGCGGTGGTCAAACGGATGGCACTGCTGTCGGGCAGGATAAACTCCTTTTGCACCAGTCCCTTGCCAAATGAGCGGCAACCCACAATCAAACCGCGGTCATTGTCTTGCATGGCTCCAGCAAAAATCTCGCTGGCGCTGGCGCTGAACTCGTCGATGAGCACGGCCACCTCGGCATCCTGGAATGAGCCGTTGCCGTCACTCCACACCTCGCTGTCGTCGCGTTTGTAACGGCCCTTGGTATAAACGATTGACTGGTCGGCGGGCAAGAACTCGTTGACCATGAGCACGGCCATCTCCATAAAACCTCCACCATTGCCGCGCAGGTCAATGATGTAGCGTTTTGCCCCCTCATCCTGCAAGCTCGCCATCGCCGTGATGAACTCGTCATAGGTGTGGCGGCCAAATTGGTTGATCTTGAGATAACCGGTATTCTTGTCAATCATGTAATAGGCATCGACCGTGTTGACAGGTATGTCGCCGCGTGTAACAGTAAAGTTTAGCGTCTTGCGGGTGTTTTGGCGCTTGATGCCCAGTTTCACTTTAGTTCCCTTGTCGCCGCGCAGGCGTTTCATAACCTCGCCGCTGGACATCTTGGGACCCGTGGCCACCGAGTCGTCTATCAGAATGATCTTGTCGCCAGGCATAATGCCCACCTTCTCACTGGGACCTCCAGGGATGACTTCCACAACACCGATGGTGTCGTTCATCATCACAAACGAGATGCCGATGCCGCTGAACGAACCATTCAGGTCATCGGTAGCGGCTTTGAGCTCATCGGCGCTAAAGTAATTGGTGTGGGGGTCCAGCTGGCTCAGTATTTCAGGAATGCTCAGCTCGATAAGGTCATGCAGGTTGGTTGTGTCCACATAATCATTCGCGATCAGGTTCAGGATCGCGTTGAGCTTGCGGTCATTCTCGGCAACGGGCTTATTACTGGCAAAATGCCTGCCAATAAAGATGCCAACCACCACTGCCACAGCAATGGCAAGGGGGAGCCAGATGTGTTGATGGGTGGACTTGGGTTTCATGTCGATTTTCAGAGGGTAGTAGGTTATTTCGTTAGTGATGCAATAAAACTTTCCACTTCTTGATAATGGGATTCGCTGGTTTCATCCGTGAGCTGGATGGCCTCATATTCGCCCTCACGCAACCACAGGTGAACCACCTCAATGCCGGCACGGCACAACAGATCCACACCGTCATGCATGCGGTAGTACTCGCCAAACACCACCCGCTTGATACCCGCTTGGATGATGAGCTTGCTGCACTCCATGCAGGGCGACGTGGTGATGTAGAGCGTGGCACCCTCGCTGCTGTTGTTGCTGCGCGCTACCTTGGTGATGGCATTGGCCTCGGCATGCAGCACATAGGGCTTAGTGTGGTCGGCATCCTCTTCACAGATGTTCTCAAAGCCCGACGGCGTGCCGTTATAGCCATCGCTGATGATCATTTTGTCCTTGACGAGCAAGGCGCCCACTTGACGGCGGCGGCAATAGGAATTTTCGGCCCAGATTTGCGTCATGCGCAAGTATCTGGAGTCAAGCAGCAATTGTTTTTTCTCGCGAGCGTCCATTCAATATTGTTTTAATCTGCAAATTTACTCCAATCCTAGCGCAGTACAAAATAATCCTGCATTTTTTCAAAAAAAATCGCCCACATTGTGAGAATTACTTGCAAAACGTCTTGATACCTCTCAGCCGCGCTCCACATCACTATGGCATGTGAAACTTGCTTCATCTTTTTATTCGAATAAGAAAAACATCGGCAATCAAGCATTGCGCTTTGATTGCCAACGTTTTTCTGTCCATTTGAGCGGTAAACGGGACTCGAACCCGCGGCCCTCAGCTTGGGAAGCAAGCTAATTTCAAGGGCAAATGCCTGGTTAATAATGAATTATAGTTACTCTTTTTTAATGTACACAGCATTGAACACATAGGGTCTCTAATCTACCCTACTTTTTACACATTATTATAATATCTTGAAGACGCTTGTTCTCGTTCTCGAGTTCGCGTATGCGCTCGTCACGTCGGTCAATGATATCTAGCAGCCTGTTTACTGTTTGCTGGAATTCATTGGCACCATTGGTCAGGTTCTGCGCAGCCTGCTCTTCAGGAGACGGAAGATAATACGGCTCCAGGCTGGGAATGCCCAAAGCCTCCATCAGATTCTGCTGAAACTGGATGGGAGCACTTACCCTCCTGTTCTCTATCTGCGATATGAAACCTTGAGGATAATTTGTCAAGTCCGCCAGTCGCCTCTGAGTGACGTGGTGTTCTTTCCTAATGCGCAGTAAATCAATATCTCTGCTGACTAACTTCATAATTTCTTCAAAAAATATTCTATAATAATTGCGTCTGATAATAAAAATATCAGTATATTTGCAGCCAATTAGCGACAATCATCATCACTAATTCTGCGCCCTATTTGACGCTGCAAATTTATATAAAAGATTTTTATTGTCAAAATAATTGCAATGTTTTTATTATATTTTTGATACTTTATTTGTAATATTTTTATAATCAAACAGCTAAAACAATGAATAACAGTAGTTTAATCGACCTCTACAATCAGGTCAAGAAAGAGCCGACTCCGGCGGCCAAGTTCATCACCGACCTCAGTAAAGCAACCAACCGTTGCGAAACCACTGTAAGGATGTGGGTAACAGGCAGGCGTGAACCCGAAATCAACGTCAAGAAGGTCATCTCGTTATTCTTCGGGATTGAGATTGACGAGTTATTCCCCTCTCACAATCAGAGCCATGGTGAAAACTGAGCCGAATGTCAAAAGAGACGGCAGGTATAATATCGAGGAGACCTGCCGACTGCTGGGTATTCACCGCAATACCCTGCTAAAGTATGCGAGATTGGGCATCATTCAATACGGCATCAGACGCTCCACCACACGGAAATTCTTTACCGGTGGTGAGATTCTGCGCTTCTGGAAAGCTTCTTACTAGTTATGAACGGGTGGATCCAATTTCACAGACAGATAATGGAGCATTGGGTCTGGCAAGACCAGAAGCAGGGCTACCGGTGGGCCGAACTCATGATGCTTGCAGCCTGGAAGAGCGAGACTGTGGTCTACCGCAACTGCCGCATCGAGGTTCAGCGAGGGCAACTTGTCACTTCAATCAGGGCTCTCGCACGGCGTTGGAAAACCAACAACCGTGTCGTCTCATCGTTCATCAAAATCCTTGAAGGGACCAAGATGATAGAGTGCGACCGCACCAACAAGCAGTGGCTGATCATCACCATCAGCAACTATGAGAAGTTCCAAAACGTGGCCTCAAGCAACCAGAATCCTGATGAATTTGAGCCGAATTCAATCGGAATTTTAGCTGATTCCAACGTCGGAATTAGCGAAAAAAACGATAAGAAAAAGTCCAAAAACGAACAGCAGGGGCACCACTCGAGGCACCACGATAAAAAAAATATAATAAATAATAATAACTCTTCTTCATCTTTCGCGCGTGAGAAAAATGAGATTTATTATTTTGATTTAAAAAACGACGATCAAGAAATTGAAGACCTGGCTCAATTTTTAAAGTGCGAAAAGCAGCTTGTCATTCCCATGCTCGATGATTTCTTCATCGAGAATAAGGACGAAGAACATGAAAATGCCGGCAAGTTCAGAAAGCACTTCATCAATTGGGCGAGAATTCACTTAACAATAAACGACAAAGATGGAAACGAACAACCAGAACCGAAACCCAAACCAAAACGGAGTTCAACCGGCGCAAGGCCAGATGAAAATAGATTTTCCCCTCGTAGAGGAACTGATCCAGGAAGCCATGAGGCGAAGGACTTTGAAGGCAAGTTTTAGACTGAACATGTCAACGCAGAATGCTTTGAACCTGTTGGCATCGCACTATGCCCGAGTGGTGATGGAGCGACACCTTGAACCCAGGTTCGACGAATATATACAGAAAAACCTTTTCGAGCTTGCCAGAGCCCTTACGGCAGAAGTCCCGAAATCCGGGGTCATGTTCTGTGGCAATTGCGGCAACGGCAAGACCACAATGCTTCAAGCGCTGCGTAACCTGTTCCTGGCATTAGGCGACAAATATTTCTCGTTTGTCCATGAAGATTTCAACGCAAACATGATGATATATGATGCCAGGGACATCGTGCTCGTGGGAAAGGACTTCAGTGAGATACGGAAAATCCGTGAGAGGGACCTGGTCGCCATCGACGACTTTGGCAAGGAACCTGTCGAGGTGATGGACTATGGCACCGTGCTCAGTCCTCTGATTCACCTGCTGGAAATCCGATACGAGCAGCAACTGTTCACGGCGATATCAACGAACCTCACGCCACCCGAAGTCCGTGAAAAATACGGTGGCCGCATCGCAGACCGCTTCAACGAGATGATGCAAGTCATTGTCTTTAAAGGTCCCAGTTATAGGAGCTAATTTTGTGACATGACTGAAGAATACAGCATCCTGTCACAATATGAGTGATATCGTCATACACCTACAGTTGGAGCCGTACCTGGCGCAATGGCTAATCAACGCCCACGACTCTTTGCCTGTTGAGTTCCCGAGGAACTCAGCCGAGAATGACATTCTTGAAATCTACCTGATACGGACACCGCCGTTTCCTGCATCCAATGAACCAGGTGAAAACACTGTTCCTATCGCAGTGCCTTTTTTCAAGTCGAAAGATGTGAGAGGCAAGAAATACCTGCCATTAGCTGCAAGAAACACCTTGAAACGATGCATCCGTAACCGCTTTGTCATTCAGCTATGGAGTGATTTGTTCCGTTTCGGCTACATCGGCAAGCAGAAGCAGGATCTGATTTGGGCCTGGATGGACGCACACGGTATAGAAGCAACTGAGACCAATTGGAACACCATCGCCAAGATTTATGACAGAAAACGCCGGGCTTATAATATGCGTATCTATAGGGCAAAGATTAAAAAGAGTTAATTTTTTCCTACTTAGACCCCCCTAAAAATACCCAGTGTAAACGAGCGTGACGAATGTAAACCAGTGTAAACGAAATACGAGAAAAAATGAATCGACAATCAATTCCTGGAATAAAAGCCTTGGGCTACGTTCCCGCTGAAAGGCTGCAGCGTGAGATCATGTACAAGCACCTTGCGGGTCTGCCCGTCGGCATCTTCACCGAAGTGACGCCGATAGCGTTTGTCGGTGTGCCGACCTGCGAGGCGGTATCGACTTACAACAACAACGGCAGGGTTGAACAGACCACCCTGCGGTTCAAGACGCTCGACGACGTGCCTACCAACAAGCACATCGCCTTCGTCATCACGGACTGCAACGGGCAGTCCTACGTCATAGGGCAGCACGAGAAACCGCGTCCCATCATCAAAACCACGAGCACCACAGGAACGCCAGGCGGCGATCCTGCGGTATGCTCGGTGGAAGTGACGCTCTATGCCCAGAAATCACTTATCCCCTGCATACGATCATAAGTATAGATAATGGCTTCATAGCTAGAAAAATTTAAAGGTTAATAATGAAAATGAATTCTGTCAAATAATTGCGTAGTTCATACCAATACCAACTCTGTTTGACACTGAAGCGGTTCGTCGTTGGGAAACGACGGCCGTTTTTTTCAGCTCTTGACACCTGCGCCGTCTTGGGCGCAACCGCTTGCAGGAAGAATCTGCCATGTTGCCCCTGAAAAACAAGCCAAACATCCTTGAACTTGCCTGACGTCGCTTTCAACGCCTTTTCCCGCTGCAAAGTTATTGCGGCTTGCGCACACGCAAGGCCGAGACGAGTTGCCTTCGGAAATTCTCCAGCCCTTCCAGGGTAGTAATTCCCGGGCAAGCCTTGCTTTCAGTGCGCTCCAGCCGCACTTTGCAGGCATCGTAAAAAGGCGAAGCGAAAGCGAAAACAAGTTCAATGACGTATGTTTAACTTTTAATATTTTTCAGTTATGGACAACAATTCAATTTCTTTCAATCCTGTAAGCGGTGCTGACAGCGCCAGTGTTCAAGAGCAGTTAGTAAAAGGCTCGCTCAGCTCATCCAATTTCAATATCGTTGATGAGCTTGAGGAGGTCGATTTGGATTTCCACAAGTACGATTACCGCAGCGGCCATCCCGCCGTGTTCGTTTGCACATATCATAAATATGCGGAAAATCGCCCGCTGGCTGGCATGTGGCTGGACTTGTACACCTTCAGCTGCTACGAGGATTTTGTGGCCGCCTGCCGATGGCTGCACCGTGATGAGCAGGATCCCGAGTTTGCCTACCTCGATTATGAGAATTATCCCGATGAGTGGTACAGTGAGAGCTGCCTCGATGAGGCCACGTTCGAGCGCATTCTCGAGTACGCTGACCTCGATGATGACGAGCAGGAGGCCTTCAGGGCGTTTCTGGATGTCACGAGTGACAGCGATGCGGATTTCTCGGATTTCCGCGAGCGTTACTGCGGCCAGTGGGACAGCGAGGAGGAGTTCGCCCAGCACCTCGCCGATGAGCTTTGCATGTTCGACAATGTTCCCGAGAGCATCACCCGCTTTTTTGACTTCAAGGCTTTTGCCCGTGAGCTCTTCATGTCAGACTATGACATGGGCGATGGCGGTCACGTGTTCCGCACTTGCTAAGACAGGGCCGCACCCAGCGAGAGAAGCCGCCATCGGGCGGCTTTTCTTGTGCCCCATCGGAACCGGCCCCGGGCTCCAAGAAGCCCCAGGGTTTAATCGATACAAAGTCAGTTCAAAATTTGAACACAATTTGCTGATATAAAGATGATTATGTAATTTTGCGTGAAGATAAAAAGAGAGATTATGAACCAATTCCTGCTATACTTCAGATTTGAACCGTACCTCGCCCAATGGTACATCCATGAGATGGGCGGGACCTCGCCTGTGGAGCTGCCACGCGGCTCGGTGGAGGCAGACATCCTACGCCTGTTCCTGGACAAACGCCCTAAAGACGTTCCAGTAGACACGGGTCAGGATGCCAACCTTGCCATAGTGATCCCAGCCTTCAAGGAGAAAGAGGCCATCACATACAATTACCTGGATGCTTCAGCAATCCATTGCCTGCACAGCTGCATCCGTTCCCGCTTTGACGTGCAACTGTGGCAGGACCTCCACAAGATTCATCCTAGGATGACACAGTTGAAGGATCTCGTGGAGGCCTGGATGGTGAACCACGGCATCGAGTTCAACGACACGAACTGGTGTGCCGTGACCAAACGCTACCAGCGCAAACGTGATATATACAATAGAAGAGAAAAAGCAAAAAATGTCAAAAAAAAATGCCAGAATAACGATACCACCTTGTCCTCAATGTCGGAGAAGTCGTAATTGTCGTAAATGTCGGATTTGCCGTAAATGTTGGACAAGCCACACCGCAAGAAACATCATCAATCAACCATACCAAGCGAACACGATATGAAAACAACAAGCCAATCCCTCCCGGGCATCCTCTCGGTTGCCTATCTGCCCGTTGACAGGGTCCAGCGTCACTGCGACCTGAAATGCCTCTCGTCAATCCCCGTGCAGGTGTTCACCACGCCAACGCAGGTGCCGCTCAAAGGCCCGGCAACCTGCGAGACGGTTTCACGATACGACAACAACGGGCGTGTCGAGACCACTACGCTGCGCTTCCTCTCCCTGGATGCCATACCCACCACCCATCCGTTGGCGTTCATCGTCACCGATGTGAACCGCCAGAGTTATCTTGTCGGCCTCCATGAGCCGCCATACCCGATCGTGAGGTCCACTCAGACGACAGGAACGCCCAGCGGCGATCCTGCCGTGATCTCCTATGAAGTGACCTTCACGGCCCTAAAAGCCCTGATTCCATTGGGGTGAATGTATGGCTTAAATCAAGCCTTTTCCTGCAATTGAACCATGTGGTATAGATAGAAGAATCCTTCTGGACTGGATTTCTTGACTTTGTTTATGCGTGTGTCTGAGGGCTGGCTGACTAGCCAATTCTTCATGTCAATGGCAGGATCAAACAACACTTTTTGGTTGATTCCCTGTTTGACAAGTTCAACCAGGTAGGCAACCTTGGCGGCGTGGACCATCGCTTTCTCGTTGCTGAAGCGTTCCGAAAAGATAAAACCATTGACCTGTTTGGCGCCTTTGCTCAATACCTCATATTGGCAGCGTTCGTCATACGCTTTCCTGAAACAGATGGACAGCGCATTGATCTGTGCGTCCTCAAGCACGGCTTCGGGAGAGAAACCGTGTTCCCGATACCTGCTTTCAACTGCACAGAACCGTTCGAAGACCTCCCTGACAATGCTGATGTCATCTACCTGTTCATACAGGCAGCTCAAATCATACAGCTGCTTGATGATCTCCATCCCGCGGTCATGGCCGCCCTTGCTGTACGGTATGCCGATGGTGTTGGGTGAAAATGCAGTCAACTTGTCGCCTGTGATACTGTTGATGTCTGGCATGGTAACAAGAACTGCCGCATCCTCATTCTCGATGAAACTGCTCGTTAAGGGTTTTTGGATGGTTTTGCTGTAGCCCACCTGTTCGTGCAGCACATCAAGCAGGATGAATTGTTCCCTTGCCCTCGATACGTTTGAAAGGAAATGCAATTTATAGTGGGTCTTATGGATCAACCCTTTGTTCTGTCGCTCTACCGCCTCCCAGCCGGTAAAGCCCTGTTGTGCGCAGACCTTGTCGAGTGTCGCCGGGATGTCAGCATTGGCATCGGGAACGATGATGTCAATGTCGATTGACATTCGACGGGGCTTTTCCAGCAGCAGCATGGTCGCCGTCCCGCCCTTGAAGCAAAAGTCAAGCCCGGAAACGGCAAGTCCTTCAAGAAGCATCAAAGCCCGGATCACTTTCTCGACAAGGATCTTGTCTGCATTATTGTGAAGGGCACTCACTTTGGTAATCCATTCCAATGATGTGCAGTTGTGGTTGATCATTATATTCTTTTCTTTGATTTAATGATTCGTCAGTAAATTCAGTTTATTGACGAATTATTGATTAATAATCGCTCGATTTCATCACGGTGGTTCTTCCTGCCGGCATAACGCAACAGCCTGTTCCTGTTCATGGCATAGATCGTATTTGCGTTAGAGAAGATGTGCTCGATTTCATATCCCTGGAAAATGAAGAACTCTTTATCCAATGCAATGTCCACCAGGAATTTCTCCAGTGTCGGTAAAGAGATGCCGTCTCTTTTCATTAAAGGCGCATCGGTCACAAGCCTTCTCACCAGGATGAAACCGTTATAGTCTGCAAGGCCGTCAAACATCCTTTTGGTGGTCAGCACCTTCTCGTGAATGTCTCGCAAACGCTGATATACTGCCTCTACGGCTTCACGGTCAACATCTACGATGGTGACATTGAAATTGATGAGGTGCTGCGCCAGGGTGTTGATGGGTGACAGATCCCATACACAATAATTGATGTAAGGAAAATCTTTTGTAATGCTGCTGGCTATTGCCCTCATGGATTCACTCGCTTCAAAGGCGAATGCGGATTTGCCGGTGCGCTCATACACTCCGCGACCGACTCGCTGAACGATCCCCCTGATGACCATCGATCTGATCCGTGAATATACCGTTGCTTTGGGTATGCCCGGCATCTCACGGAAGAAGTCCGCTGTGGTCAGCGTTGCGCACGAATTCATTATGTTGATGTTCTGTCCTGTCATAAACATATGGTTTTAGACCGCAAAAATAGTAATAATTCGTCAATAATCAAGAAAAATTGACGAATTATTTAATTTATTTTCATGCCTGATACCCGATTTTGTCTTTTATCAGCGGTGTTCATCGCTATAATTTTGTAGCGAGAAAATGTAATCTATCCTATGAAAAACACACAATACCACCTTCACCTTAAGGGGCAAGTGGGCGGCTACGACTTCGACCGCAACTATGTGGACTATGTGCTTGCCCGCAATGAGGGCAAGCCGGTCCACGTGCTCATCGACAGCCTGGGCGGTTCAGTCGCCACGGCGCTCTCCATCGCATCCGCATTCAAGCGTCACGGCGACGTGACGGTCCACTTCGTGGGCATGAACGCCAGTGCGGCAACCGTCGCTTCGCTCGGTGCCAAACACATCTCGATCGACTCCTCCGCCATGTACCTGGTGCACAAGTGCAGCATGGAGTTCTTCGAGTGGGGCAACCTCAACGCCGACCAGCTCGCGCAGCTCGTCGGCCACTGCGAGGACGCCATCAATGACCTGAACAAGCTTGACAACAACATCGCCGCGATGTATGCCGCCAAGACCAGCAAGCCGCAGGCCGACCTGCTCAACCTGATGAAGGAGGGCGGCTGGCTTAATGCCAAGGAGGCCCGCGAGTGGGGCTTTGTCGATGAGATCACAGAGTTCAACGAGGAGAAGCCCGTGCTTACCGACGCCGTGGCCTCGGCCATGGCAGCGGCAGGCATGCCCATCCCCAACGTGCCCACCGAGAGCAAGGAAACGGCCTTCGCCCGGTTCCTCGCCTCGATCGCCTCCCTGTTCAAGTCAAGGGCAGAAGCCCCAGTGACAGCTGCAGCCGAGGATCCCGCTGCACCTAAAGGTGAAGAAAACGAGACTCCACAAACCATTGAAAGCACAGACAGTATTAGTAACCAGACAAAAGAAGCTGTAACCGTTATGAATCGATCCTATGAACTCCTGGGCAAGGTCCTCCAAGTGGAGGGCTTTGCCGTGGGTGAGAACGGTGTGACGCTCACCGAGGCGCAGATGCAGGCCATCGAGGATGCCCTGGCCGCCCGTGACCGCCAGAACGCCGACCTCACCGCGCAGGTGGAGGCCCTTCAGGCCAACCCTGCCGAAGATTCCCATGCCGTCATCGACGACAACTCCAGGCACGAACCCCAGACCCCCTTCGACGAGTTCGTGCAGACAGTGAACGACGCCAAGAGGCTCCATGCCCTCGTTCCCTGATCCTACACCGTATCCTACCCATTGTAAAACACACAAGACCTAATCCTATACCACTATGGCAGGACAAGTTATTTCCATCCCTACGTCAGCCCTTCAGGACGCTGCCGTCAAGTACCGCAAGGAACTGCTCTACATGCCCATCATCGGCTGTAACGACACCCTGCAGCACATGACCCCGCGCCCGGGCATCCGCTACAAGGAGAACGTGGGCGCCGTCAGCGGCAACGCCCAGTTCGCCCCCTACAAGCCTTCGCGCTCCATGGACTTCAACCTCAAGGTCGAGTACCGCACCCTCGAGACCTTCATGGGTTCGGTAGTCGCCAAGTTCGAGCCCAACTCTGCAGCCTCCACCATCCTCGGCTATCTCGCCGCCACCAAGGGCGACGGCCAGATGAAGGCGCCGTCGGCGCTGCACGTGCTCACGCTCATCGCCAAGAGCCTCTCCGAGAGCCTCAACGACGCCATCTGGAGCGCCGAGCGTGACGCCAACGGTGACACCACGCACGACCTGTTCGACGGCTTCGACACCATCACGGCCAAGGAGATCGCAGCCGGCAACATCAGCGTCGAGAAGAAGAACTTCATGCAGCTGGATGAGGAGATCACCACGGCCAACGCCCTGGACATCGCCAAGCAGATCCTGTTCAGTCTCGATCCGCGCCTGCGCTCGCTCGACCTGAACATGTACTGCTCGCAGGACTTCGCCGACAAGTACAACGAGGCCATGCTGCTCACCCACGGCGGCATCAACTACTACAGCAAGTACGGCCAGGACACCGTGGAGGGCAGCAACGGCAAGCTCCACCTCGTGCCCCTGTTCAACAAGGCCGACAGCCAGTTTATCCACGTCACCCCCAAGAGCAACATGCTTGTGGGCTTCGACCAGATGAGCGACGTCGAGAGCGTGATGGTGAAGGAGTACGAGCCCTTCATCCTCTCGTACATCGCCACCATGTTCTTCGGCGTGCAGTTCGAGAGCATCGACTTCCGCCGCCTCAAGGTGGTGAAGCTCGCTGCCTGATAATCATGTCTAACCCTCAACAACGACTAACAAAATGGCAACCGTTTGTTCAACCATCCAACAGTCGCTCGCCTGGTGCCAGGGAACTCCCGAGCTCCCCGGCATCAAGCGTCGCATCTACTACATCAGCAAGGACCAGATCGTGTCGTGGCCCACGCTT
>JAEEGJ010009032.1_pt1 | contig 27019 bp, 15 predicted proteins | sample 8958761 | NCBI WGS metagenome assembly JAEEGJ01 (sample SAMN16246546, study PRJNA631951) | gut metagenome | biome: gut microbiome; feature: rumen; material: RS-attached | host: Bos | place: Iran: Karaj | collected 2018-10 | reverse complement strand
ATATCCTTAGCGAGCTGAACGGATTCGCTAACGGTCTTGTTCATCTTCCAGTTACCAGCAATGATATACTGACGCATAATTAACTCCTTGAGAGGTTTAAAATTTAACGCGCGTAAATGTAGAAAATTTTTAGGGGATTCGTCATCCCAGCAAGATGAATTGTCATCCTGAACCCGTAAGGGGGACGGATACAGTGCCAATTTTAAACCGGGCATATAAAAAAAAGTCCCTCGGCGGTTAAACCAAGGGGAGCAGTTATTAGTTTCTAGTTAATAGTTAGAAGTTACTAGAACTTAGTTACTAGATACTAGTTAAGAGTTACTAGAAGATTTAATAGGCAAGAAGCATCTTGTTTTATGCAATCTAGTAACTTAGGACTCAGAACTACGACGAAGTAGCCTCAGTAACTAGTAACTCAAAACTCTTAACTGTCGCGAAGCGACCAACTAGTGTTCGTAGTTGCTCGAACGGCTAGAAGACGGCGGAGGAGATCCACCATAGCGGTCGCCTTCGATCTTGTCGAGGACGAGTTCTGCTTCGTAGCCTTTCAGACGAGCTTGTTCCGGAGCCTTCCAGAACAGGCGGGTGATGAGCTTGCCTTCACGAGTGAAGTATTCCCAAACCTTGCCGTCGGCAGTTTCGTGGTCGGGAGGTCCCCACAGGAGGTTGACCATGTCGGTCGTCATGCCCTCTTCGATATAGCCTTGCTTGAAGGTGTTCTGCAAGTGCTTGTCGATGCCCATGCTTTCCTTGGAAATGAAGTACTCACGTTCGTATTCGTTCTGGCCAACGCCGCGTTCAATCAGCACGGGAGAGGAATACTTGTTGTTTGTACATCCAAAGAGCATGAGTGCACCAAGGGATAGTATGCACAGATGGGAAAATTTCATTGGATCTCCTTGTATTCAATGACCACAAAATAAGAATTTATTGCGCGAGTAGCTAAATAATTTTTAGATTTTACACTGAAATGAATAAGATTAAAGCCTTGTTTAAAATTATTTTACTTAATATTGCCGTTTGCGCGTCCTTGAGCATCGCCGCGATGGGGGTTGACCAATCTAATTTGGTTGGTCTTCGTTATGGTCCGAACCTTTCATGGGGCGGCATGGTGAATACTCCGCTGGTTTGGGGGCAATGGGTGCCTCAGATGAATTTGGGCGTTCGTTACACTTGGCTGGAACCTCTTGGGGAAATGAATTACGGGACCCCGCTTGGTTTAGCTTCGGCGTACCTCAAGATGGATGCTTCTGTTGAGGTTTCTCCATTTTATGGTGGCTACCGCGCCGGGCTTGGACTTCGACCGTTTAAGGTGAATCCGCAAGTCGAATTCAATTTTATTTATGAAAGCTACTTTTATTTCAAATCCAACTTGGAAATGGTGAATGCTGATGTGAAGGGGAATGGCCGCATTGCGGAAACCTGGAATTCCGATTATATCTTCGACAATGTCGGAAAGTCGGATACTGCGGAATTTGATTACGCGCAGTTGTTCGATATGAGCATCAATCTGAGCTACACCTTTTCGCGAGGCAGCATCATAGGTGTTGTTGCTCATTACGTCCTTTCTGATATCAGCACGGACTTTGATGGCAAGAGTTACGACTACAAGCGCAATATTCCCGTGTTTAGCCGCGATTATATTGTTGAATTAGAAAGCTTTGGACGCTTTCCGATCAATAACAATATTGCAGTTGTATATGACGGATCGTATTTGAAAACTGGAATATTGCGTAGTGGTGGGAGCGTCAAGAAGGAATCTTTAAGTTATAGAATGTGCCTTCTTGGAACCCATATTTCATGGAAGGAAGGCCTTCGCAGCTTTATTGTTAAGGCTGGCTTGTGGAGTCGCGACAAAAAGCGTTTCTATAACGGATCATTCGCTCAGCAGCTGCTTGTTCAGCTTGAGTATAAGGGGTATTTTTCTTTCCCCTTCCATGGCAATTTTCCCAAATAATTTTGGCACCGGTAAAAGAATTTTTGGCTTGACGGGCTTCTGTAGCGGGTCCGTTTCAAGTGCCTGCGACGGATATGCGGAACGAATCCAAAGACTTCCGCTGTAGTCTTCGCTTGAAACGCTTGCGAGTGTAGGGAAGAGTTCTCCAGCGTAGGATTTCCAGTTGGCTAAGGAGAAGTAGCGGGGCTTTTTTGTTGCTCCCCGCATGACCATTTTTTCTGGATTGGGAAGTGAATCGACGACAATGCTCCACCAGGTATTGGATGCTGCCGTTGAAAGCACGTTTACATTAGGTTCTTGCTTTGTAGTGTCAGGGCATTTGAAATAACCGTTTGCTAAAAGCTCCAGGTCGTCTAGTTTTAAAGGCGTTTTTCCGATGTTGTCTCTAAGGTGGTGTAGTCCAAGCTGTCTTTTGACCTTCCCCTCCTTGAATTCCATATAACGGTATTTGCCTGCGGTAATGTAAGTGAACGATGGGCTGTCGTTCAAGTTCACAAAAAAGGTGTCAAGAGCATCGCTATGGTGTCTCCATTCGATGGACGCTCTCGTTTTGTTACGCTCTTCGTTGATGAATTTTCCCTCGATGTTCACGATCATGGATGAGTTCGTTAAAAGGCGAGGACAAATTTTTTGCGTACTGGTATTGGCCATCAGTGCAGACGTTAAAAAACTGATGGCGATAACTGTTTTTTTTGTGATTAGAAACATAAAATTAAAATAGATAATTTTAGGAGCATTTAGTTAATACATAAAGTTAAAGTTGTGTAAACTTGTATAAAAAAGAAAACCCCAGCCCATCCCAATGGCTAAAGGAAAGGCCGAGGTTTATGTTTTTTCAGGAAGAAAATGTTTGCGCTTGTCACCCCGGCCTCAGTGCCGGAACGAATTATCATGCCCGCCATTTAACGTGCGGACAATGGATTGTCATGCCCGCCACAGAGTGGGAATCTCCTTAAGCGTCTTCTTGTATGCTGGCTTCGCCTTCACCGTCGTCACCGAGGTCAACGGTGTCGTTTTCACCGAGCTTGAAGAGTTCCACGTCCTTCATGCTTTCGCGAATCTTCTGTTCAATCTCGTTGCAGAGGTCTACGTTGTCCTTCAAGAAGAGGCGGGTATTTTCACGGCCCTGGCCGATGCGTTCGTTGTTGTAGCTGAACCAGGAGCCGCTCTTCTGGATGATGTCGAGTTCACAGGCGAGGTCGAGGATGGATGCTTCGCGAGAGATGCCCACGCCGTAGAGAATGTCGAATTCGCACTGGGTGAACGGGGCGGCGACCTTGTTCTTTACGATTTTCACGCGGGTACGGTTACCGATGACTTCTTCGCCGTTCTTGATGGCGGCGATGCGGCGGATGTCGATACGCTGCGTGGCGTAGAACTTGAGCGCGTTACCGCCGGTGGTTGTTTCCGGGTTGCCAAACATCACGCCGATCTTCATACGGAGCTGGTTGATGAAGAGCATACAGGTGTTTGACTTGGAGAGAATGCCGGTGAGCTTGCGGAGTGCCTGAGACATGAGGCGGGCCTGGAGGCCCACATGGTTGTCGCCCATTTCGCCGTTGATTTCGGCCTGCGGTACAAGTGCTGCCACGGAGTCCACGACAATGATGTCAATAGCTCCAGAACGCACGAGCGTTTCGGCGATATCCAAAGCCTGTTCGCCAGTGTCCGGCTGGGACACGAGGAGCGATTCGATATCGACGCCGAGCTTGCGGGCGTAAACGGCGTCAAAAGCGTGTTCGGCGTCGATGAATGCTGCAACGCCGCCAAGTTTCTGGGCTTCGGCAATTGCGTGCAATGCGAGAGTTGTTTTACCGGAAGATTCCGGTCCGTAAATTTCGATAATGCGCCCGCGGGGGAACCCGCCTACGCCGAGTGCCATGTCGAGCTGGATGCAACCTGTCGGGATGACCGGGATATCCTCGACGGGTTGCTGACCGAGGGCCATGATGGAACCTTTACCGTAATTCTTTTCGATTTGGGCGATTGCCGCTTCGACTGCTTTTGCTTTTTCGCTGGAAAGGTTGCTGGTGGGTGTTGTTGTTTTCTTGGCCATTTTTGACTCCGTTTTTTATCTTTTTGCTGTTAATATACTAATTAGTGAACTTTTGTGCAAGTGCTTTTTTGGCTATTTAACAAAAAAAGGAGCTTGCTCATTATCTTATACACGCTTTTTTCACGGATTTGTTCCCTGTTTCCTGCAAAAATTTCGCAAAAAGCTTCATTTTGCAAACTATTGGCGACACACATCCATACGGTTCCGACAGGTTTTCCCGGTTCTGCACCGGTAGGGCCTGCGATTCCCGATGTGGCGACCGCCCATTCGCAGTGGAATTTTTGGCGGGCGCCTTCGGCCATGGCTTTTACGGTCTGTTCGCTGACAGCCCCGTATTTTTCGAGGATCTCATCGCTGACGCCAAGTATTTCGTGCTTGACTTCGTTCTGGTAGGCGACGATTCCACCCTTCAAAATCGCAGAGGAACCTGGCTCGTTGACGATGCTTGAGGCGATAAGCCCGCCTGTGCAGGATTCCGCCGTTGCCATCATCTCACCGCGCTTGATCAGTTCTTCCTTGATCTTCATGGCTAGTTCGTGAATTTCGTGTTCGATATTGATTGCTTCGTTCATCATTACACCCATAAGTTAAAAACATTGAATGTCAAAAACAGACATTTTTGAAAAACTTGAAAAAATAACGTGAAAAAATTAAATAACTTTGAACGCCCTGTTGCGACTTTGTATGATTCTTTTTCTATATTCGCCCTCGATGACTCTGAAATCTTCGATAATCGGACTTTTTGCGCTCTGTGCGTTAGCTTTTGCACAGACGGTGCCCGTCGCCTCGCCTGACTCGGTTCAGGGGAGCGTTTCGGCTTCGGTGCAAAATGAAGGCGAAATTTCTGTAGCAGATGTTGAAGATGACGAAGATGAAGGGGAGGCGGATGCCCCTGCCGATGAAAATTTTGAAGTATCATCATCTCCGCTTTTGAAAGGTAAAACAGGCATTGAAGCGATTGATACGCTTCCCGTTAATGAATGGGACATCCCTACAAAGCGGAATTCCCTTAAATACGCAATGCTTTTTAGCCTTCTTCCTGGTGGCGGCCAGTATTATACGGAACATTATGTCCGTGGTGGTTTCTTGACGGGTATTGAAGGTTTGTTGATTTACGATGTCTTTTTTAACAGAGGCTACCAGCGTGATCGACTGCTTGACCGCGCGCGCCCTTTCCAGGATTCCGTTCTTTATTTTACGTCAAAGCTTATGAATGCTCCTCGCGATAGCGTGGAATTTTACCACAGCAAGCGCTTGGAATTTCTTGACCGCGTACGTGCACAGAGTGATAAGAAGATGGAACAGGAAGACGTGCGAAAGGCTGAAGTTGCCTGGCTTATCGGCGTTCATCTCTACGGAATGTTTGATACCTTTGGAATTTGGTACAACAACAACCATCGAAGCACCGAATATCGTGATATGAAAACAGCTCTTCTGTGGGCGCTCTTGCCTGGTGGCGGACAGATTTTCAATCGTGACTTTGGCAAGGCTGGGTTAGTTTATATGGGCATACTCGGTGCGGTGGCTAGCGTTTCCACATCCCAGAACATGGTTAATTATTATTTGGATCGTAAACATTTGATCGAAAAGGAAGATCCGAATTCTAAAGAATACGATCGCATCAAAGAGCGTGTAACGTACTATCGTAAGAATCGTAATACGTACATCTGGGGCGGAGTCCTTATTTACTTGTACTCCATTGCCGATGCCGCCGTTGATGCGCTTTTAAGTGATTTCGACAGCCCCTTGCATATGGCCCTTCTTCCGAATTTAGAAGGTGGCGCTCAGGCCGTCATGACCCTCGATTTTTAAAGACGCCTCTCGTCATCCTGACGCTGAAAGCGGAAGGATCCAGTTAAATCTTGCTTATGCGCTTTCCATCTTGAGTGCGGGCATTTGTATGCCGTCATGAATTTTTGTAAACGTCCCGTGGTACGCTCCGTCTTCGTTGCGTATAAATTCAAAACGGGTCACCATTGCATAGGTGAACATCCCTTCAACAAAGACTTCGTCTGGCAGTCCACAGCGTGAATGCTGTAGTGATGCGATCACGCCTGCGTGTGTGATGCACAGGAACTCCCCATCGTCTGGGAGTGCGTCCAGGAATTTTCCTGCACGTTTATCAATGTCATAAAAGTTTTCGCCTTCGGGGAATCGGTATCCGCGGAGGTCGCTTGTCCAGGCGTGCATTTCTGAGCGTGGGACAGCCGTGAGCTTTTGCCCTTCCCAAGTACCGAAGTTAAGTTCGATTATGGCTGGCTCTTTTTCGACGGGCAGTCCTAGCATTTTAGAAGCCTTGTCGGCAAATTTGGTACAGCGGATTAGCGGGCTTGAGAACAAACGAGTTGGCTTCGCCCCAGATTCTACGAGCGCTTTGAGCGCCTTGTCGGATTCTTCTTCAAAAGAGGGGGAGACGTCAAAGTCCAGTCTCCCGTAGCAAACGTCTTTTGGGTTGTATGGCTTGGTGTGTCGAATCGTCCAAAGAATCATAGATAGGCTCTTAAGTTATAGGTTGTAAGGCTGTGCATAGCGAAGGCAACTCAGCAGGCGAGTGTTGCGACAAAGCTTGCTTTGTCATAACCGAGTCAAAGAGTTGGGGCTTGCCCAATCCAGTGACTTTCTTTAAATAAAAAACGCCCTTGACGGGCGAAAAAAATCCTAGGCTACCTGAGCACATAAAGATCCGCAAGTCCGTTGCTGCTTTCGCCCTGGCGAGTTGCCCGCAAATAATCATTGCGCAGGGCCTAGGACCCTGAAATATAGAAACAAACAACGTTTTTTGCAAGGGGGGCTCGCTTTGTGAAACAAAATGTACCATATAATACGCCCCCATGAAGTCCTTTCGAAAAAGTGGTCGAAAATACCCCATTTTTTGTACTTTTCTTCGTAACTAATGTTTTACTGTTAAAATTTTGTTACTATATTCAGTAAGAGGTGTTTGAGGATATAGATCTTTTGGGGGTCTGTTATGAAAAAAGGAAATTTGAATTTGAGAACATTTTTGAGTACGGTTGTGGCCGCGATGGGTCTGGCAGTGCCAGTTTCGGCTGAAGATGAACCGGCTGTTGAACGTGATATCATCAAGTTGGAACCGCTTTATTTTCAAGGGGCGACAACTGAAGCGGAAAACCAGAAGCTCTGGAACGAGCTTATGAAGTATAAGCTCTGGGGAACGGAATCGTTTTCTACAAAAGAAGAATTTAAGATTGAAGAACCAAGTGGCTACACCGGAACTGCGAATGGCGATATCTGGTTTAAGGAACATTCCCATACGCTTGGCGGGCCGATCGTTTCTGCGCAGAATCTGAATTTTCAAGCCGGCAATACGGAACATGATAAGTTTATCAAAGGTCCTGTTTACGCAAAAGATCTTAAACTTCCGGATAACTGGAATAATGGCAGAGACCAGTCGTACGAAGGAATTTATTGCTTTGAAGGCAAAATTGAGTTTGATATCCCAAATTTAACTGAAAAACGTGACGATTATATTAATGTCCTTAGTCAATATGTTGAAGTTATTCACAACAATGGGGGGCAAATCTATGCGGACTGGGTTGATCCCTCCGTGTTTACAGCTGAAGAAATCGCAAGGATCAAGTTGGATGGTCCTTTTGAAGATTGCCCAGATGATGTCCCAAGACCGGAAGTCAATCTTACCGTGCCGTTGCTCAACGATGATGGTATCGTGTGGGAATCGGCTATAAGCCTTGATGGGGGTGATACTCAGATAGAATATGTTCATATTCCTCCTGTTACTTTAAATGACCTTGAAAATGAACATTTCTGGTATGATAAGTTTGTTGAGAATATTTTCCTTCAAAATCATGGAAAAACGATCTATATCGTGATGCCTTCGGAAAAGCAGAACTGTGATGCAACTTTGGTAAGCGGAAGTGGTGAGTGCGAATACCCTAAAACAGGTCGTTTAACAAGAATATTCTCGCAAAAAGGTGTCAATATTCAAGGATCGGCTAGTGATGCTAGAATACTGGTCGCTTATGTTAATGATGATGTAGAGTGGGTGGATAATGCATGGAAATTCAAAGATGGCGACGAGTATAAAGAAATTACTGAAGAGAATTTGAAAATCGTTTCTGATGACGAATACGCCGGAAATCTTTTGTTCTATACTCCTGCTGATATTTTATGGCCCCAAATGCAATCGGACGGAGCTACTGATTTGCAGGGAACATACATGACGGCGGGTGATTTTTCCATTCAGGATCACATGAATATTGCTGGACAGCTTATTGCCGGCAAGAATCTTTCGTTTGGTGCAAAGTTTAATGGAAAGTTCCATTACGTTCCGTTCAACGCTATCGAAGTTAAGCCTGATATTTTCTACAGCAATGGCTTTAAGGAAGATAATTACAAGTGGTATAACATGCAGTTCTACCTGACGGACACTGCCCATACCGACGTTTCCATTGAATATTGCTTCTCGTTCTTTGACGAAATTGAAGGTGCGGATACGAAGTATGCAGCCTATAAAGGTCGCATTTCTAAAGAATTTGCCAAGCGTGAAGATTTAGGTGAAAACCCGACTGACGAAAGCGACATTCACTTTATGCCGTTCTGTGCAGAAGGTAAGACGAGAACGCTTGTGATCAAGAAAGGCAATCGTAAACCGACTGTTGATGCTCTGTCGGCTTTTATAAAAGTTGTCGATGATCAAACCGTAGAAGATGATGAATTCATGTTGTTCAGAATTATCAACTTGAATGGTGCGACTATTTCTGGTAATAGATTTGATGGTGGTCTCTTGATTAAGCTTATCGATTCTAATAATCGTAGACCGCACTTTATCAATCCGGAAAGAACAAACCTTGCCGTTCCTGAAAATGCTACAAAAGCAATAGCTGGAACTATCCGCGCTGTTGATGACGAAGGCGATGTTTTCCGATTCCGTATTGTAGGCGGTACTGCAAAGGATTTGTTCAATATCAATCAGACGACTGGCGTTGTTTCCATGAAGGATGGCGTCGATCCGTTTGATTACGAAGCTTGGTATGAGCTGAAAAAGGACGATCCGACGAAGGAACCTTACGACATCAAGGTCGAAATTTGCGATGCCAAGGCGACTTCCTATAATGTCTTGCTTTGCGATGATTTTACATTCAAGGTAAGCATTCAGGATGTCAATGAAAAACCGTACTTTACCTCTACCGATGTAATCCGCATTGCCGAGAATAAAACGAGTGCTACGGATACGGTTAAGTTTGCGGATCTGGACAAGTATAATACTAATGGCCTGTTTACGATGTTTGATGAAGTTATCGCAGTGGGCGGTGATACGGACATCTTTACGGTAACGCAGGATGGCATTGTCCAGACAAAGAGAGGCGTGGTTCTCGATTATGAAGTAAAGAATGAATATAAACTCACGTTGCAAGTCCGCGACGGCTCTCGTAATTCCGAGGGTGAATTGATTTATCCTGACCTTTACGATGAAATGGTCTTTAAAATTGTCGTGACGGATGTTAAGGATGGTCCGGAGTTTGATGCTCGCGCTTACAATGGATCTGTCGAAGAAAATTCTCCGGCAGAGACCAAGGTCAAGATGAAGTCTCCGATTATTGCGACAACAACGCAGGCTGGAGCTACGATTACCTATAGTCTCTTGGACGAATCTAAATCGTTTGTAATTGATCCAAAGACCGGCGTGATTACCGTTGCCGAAAATGCAATCCTGGATTACGAAAAGAAGAATGAATATAAGATGAAGGTGGTGGCTACGGATAAGGCCGACATCGTTGATCAGACGGCTCAGTATGATACCGCTGAAGTCGTTGTCAACCTGATCGATGTTAATGAAAGGCCGATCTTTGTCGAACCGACGAAGAAACTCTCGTTCCCGGAAAATGCTAAGGGGTACGTCATCGACACGCTTCTTTTTGATGATTATGACAAGGTGGTGAAGTTCCGCAACAACAGGTTCGAGCTTGTTGGCGATGTCAATGGTTTCTATTTGGATCCGGTTAAAGGCATTCTCACGACGACACGCAAGTTCGACTACGAAACGGAAGAGAAAAAATATGACCTGAAGATCCGTATTTACGATGCTTCGGACAAGAGCCTTATTGATTCTGGAATTGTCACTGTTGAACTTCTCAATGCCAACGAAGATCCGTATCTGAAGGAAGTCGTGTTTGAAATTCCTGAAGATGCAGCTGTTGGAACGGAATTAAAGAAGCCTCTTGAAGCCATCGACCCCGATGATCTTGATGGCTCTGGAAAGTATACGTTCTACATTCTCGAAAAAGGCAAGGAAGTTTCTGCGACCAAGGAGTTTAAGCTTAATCCTGAGACTGGGGTGATTTCTGTTGCCTCTGCGCTGGATTACGAAAAGAATGAGTCCTATGCTCTTGATGTTCGCGTCAAGGATGCTGATGGCGGTTCCTCGGATACGACCGTGACGATCCGCATAATCGACGTGAACGAAGCTCCGTCTGTTACTGTCGATACAATTTATGTGTACGAAGATCAGGTCATTAAGGAACCGTTCGGTTCTGTCAAGACGGACAAGGACGATCCTGATACTAAGAACCCGGATTTCCGTAACAACATTTATGAAAATACAGACAAGAGTGATGTCATCTTTATTAGATCTAATGGCGATGCCGTTCTCCTGAAGCCGGTTGACTATGAATCGGATTCTGTATATGTGATTACGGTTCGCGTAACCGATAAGGACGATAAAACTTTGACATCGACCAAGAAGGTTGTGGTCAAGGTGAAGGATGTCTACGAAAAGTCTGAAGTCGTTATAACTCGTGTTGAAACGAAGGACTCGGTTTATCTCAAGCCGGATACTGTTTATGTGAATGTGCCGGTCGTCGATATTGAATGGACAGCCGATGGAAAGCCTCGTTCTAGCCGCGATACGCTTCATCTGGGCGTAAATCCGATTACCAAGACGTATAAGGATCCGACTAAGAATGCTCCGGGTTCTGCTACGGTAGTGATCGTTTATAGCACGGCGGCCCCGATTGTGACTGTTTCTGCAAGTGGTGAAGATGTTAAAGCAGAAAACATTTACACCGTTGTTGAAAAAGCGACAAAGAACGATAGTGCTATTTATGTGAACGACAAGAAGAATGATATCAAGGTGACGGTCAAGGATTCCGCATCCAATGTTTCCAAGTCGTTTACCGTGAAACTGGAACTTGATACGGTTGCCGTATCGTCAAAGGAATTCAAGAATATCAAGTCGGTTGCCGATAGTAAAGTTACTCGCAAGAAGGACCCAGCTTCTGGAATAACGACGATTCCTGAAAATGGTTCTTATACGAAGAACTCCTACGCCGAAGAAGTCAATGGCGTCAAGGTGACGGTGACCTACTATACGGACAGCAAGGGTAAGGACGTTAAGCGCTCTGTGATTACCTCTTCGGGCCAAAAGAAGGATATTGCCGTTATCGAAGTCTCTTACACGGTCAATGTCGGAGGCAAGGATGTTACGCTTTCGTACTTCGCCGATGCTTCTACGGGTGAACGCGTGACTATCAATACTGGACTTACCGATAGCGAGTCTGTGCTTTCTGCTGATGGCGATGACGTTACGGGGGCGTACAAAGTGTCTTACACGTACAAGGACAAGAGCGGCAACACTGTAGATGTCTCCTATTTCTTGGATGAAAAGGGCAAGATTGCAAAGAACAACGAAGGTAACATTGGTTACAGTGTTGGATATACCTATGTGAACATCTTTGGCAACTCATCCAGGAAAGATATTTTTGTCGTGCTGGACCAGAAAGGACCTGTTGTAAAGATTGAATCTCCGTATGAAGATGCCGTTCTTAATGCGAACTTCACGGTTGTCAAGTGGACTGTCAATGGCGAAGAACAGGATACCTTGAAAGTTCAGGGGCTTGAAAATGGCGTGAATACAATTGTTCGCGTGTTCCGTGATAAGGCTGGCAACGAATCTCGCGATTCTGTGCATGTCATGGTGAAGAAGGCGAGGGAAATAGACATTGACGTGGAAAAGCCGGTGACTACGGTTGACCGCGATTCTGTTGAAAAGTACTACAAGGATAATCCTCCTAAGGACAATCAGGATTATAGTGTGACATTTGTTGACCAAAAAACTGGCAAGGAGACCGAAATTATCGCTGGTATCCATGGTAAAGCCAAAGATGGATCTGGCAAGGAACCCTATGAAAATTCTGAAGGCGGACACCTCGGACCGACATTGATGGTTGACGCTCGTGTGCCGGTTGTCAATGCTGTGGGCGGACTGGCAACGCTGGACGACATCATGAGCGCAGGCGGAATGATCGCATTGGAAGGTGTGGACGCCGCTAACGGAAAGAAGATCCCTGTGGAAGACTATGTGAACAAGTACTGCACGGACGACTTCAAAAAGGCCATGAAGTCTACGGATTACAGCCATATGAATCTTTATTCGACCAAGCTCAAGGTGAAAATCTGGGTCTATACAAATACGGGTGCGTTTGCGGACTACTTCAGCTTCGACTACGATCTGGATGATCCTGATTACGTGAATGATGGTGGGCTTTTGAAGTTCTACTTCGAGATGAAGCCTGACAAGAATGGCGACATCAGGACGAAAAAGGGACGTCTCTATGGTACTGGGGCTTATCTCTTCAAGACTGAGGTCAGGATGAGTTCCAAGCTCCGTTGCGACTTGCCGCCGCTTAGCGACGACCAGGCTAGCAAGAAAAAGAACGCCGTCATCAAGACGAGCGATGAACTCTTGAGACCGTTCGGCTACAGACGTCCCGTGAATAAGTAGGTGAATCGCTTGTTGATAAGCTGTAGGGTGGAACTTCGGTTCCGCCCTTTTTTCTGTCTTTCGGCTGCATATAATACATATGATGCAGACCTGTTGCGGATCTTTTGAAAAAACAGTAAAAATGGTACTTTTTTCTTACTTTTTTTTAAAATTTTCTATTGCATTAAATAAGGTCGTTACTATATTTCTTTAGTATAAGATATAACATGGATGTTTGGGGCATGGAAAACTGTGGCAAATTTGTGTGAGGATAATTGCCGTAGCAAAAGGAGCATAAAAATATTATGTGGTTAGGTAAAACAAGTCTTAAAGTGGCCGCCTTGGTATTGGTAGGGACTGTTTCGTCGATGGCTGCTACCGCGATTTCTCCGTTGACGTTTGGTAGCGAAAGCTCGGATGTAAACAACTGGAACTACCTGACGCAGTATAAGCTTTGGGGAACCGACGGTATTGAATTGGGTAACCGCCCTGGTTTTTACGATCCTAAGTATTTTGATAAAGAAACAAAGGTTAAGAATTATCCAGCGGATGTTGATATTCTTTCGCTTGGAGCTGTAGGTACTATAAAAAATATCGCATCAGTTGGTGACGGTGGATGGCTTGATGGCCCAATCGTTGTTGGCGGTAATATTACCAATAAACAGCAAAACTTTGAAATTTTGACGGGTCCTATTCGTACGAATGGCTCGAATGCTGCAATTGTCCATGAAGGGGTCATTACTTGTAGTTTGACTGCTACAACTGGTAAGTGTGATCCTTCGATTGTTCCTGAATATCGCTCGAACATGAAGGTTCCGACTTTAGCTGGGAATATTTCTTGGGGGAGCAGTTTCAAGGTAAGCGACCGCAGTAATGGAACCGGGACCCTTGATGTGAGTTCCGCTTGTTCTAACGGTACTTGTGATATGTTCTTTCAGTCGATAGATTTTGAAAATGATAATCGACTTGTTATTTCGATACCCGAAAAAAATATTGCTAGAATATTTACACAAAAATTGAATATCAAAACGCATCCTCAGATTGTCGTGCGTGATCCTGTTTCGGGTAAGCAACTTAAACCGTCAGAATATCAAGGTAATTTGTTGATTTATGTTGTTGGTGATGTTACCTTTGAAAACATTGATAACGTCGAAATTATGGGAACCTTTGTTAGTAGTGGTACGCTTACCTTGGGCCGTAATATGATTATTGCGGGGCAATTTATTGCAAGTAAAATTGTTATTGGTAATGAAATTGATGCAAAGAACTTTACCTTTAAACCGATTAGGCCTGTTGCGAAACTTATTGTAGGCAACAATTCAAAGAGGATAAAGGAAAGCGATAAGTGGGAAACTCTTGATATTGTATTGGATAAAGAATCTGAAGAAAAGGTTACTTTTGATTATTGCTTTGAATTTGACAAGAATGGTGAGGGCGTCCAAAATACGTATGCCGGTTATGCCGATGTTGGCGCCGCTGATGCTTCCCATAAATTCCCGATATGCAATAAGGGTGAAGTTGGAAAAGGCGAAATTCCTGTTGGTCAGCTCAAGGCTACAGGCATCAATATCAAGCCTTTAATCGATGGCTTTGTAGAAAAAGACGAAGCTCTTTGGTTCCAGATCAACAACATCAAGGGTGCAGAACTATCTAGTGATTATGAAGCTAATTTGGGCTATAAGATTTTCATCGTCAGTAACGATGAACTGCCTACGGTTTCTAGTGAGCTTATTGTAAATGCTAAGGAAGATACGGATTATAAGTTTACGGCTAGTGAATTTAAATTCCAGCATACCTCAAATTTTGCAAGCGTTATTATAAGCGGTCTCCCGAATAAGGGAACTTTGTCATACAATGGCTCGGTGATTACGTCCGTTGGTAGTTCTGGCTATAAGGTTGCTGTTGCTAATTTGGGTAAGTTGGTTTATCGTGCTGAAGAAAACCATTATGGCAACGGCTATGCAAAATTCAAGTATAAAGTTGTTGGCGATGGCTCAGGCGATGTCACTTCTAAGGAATATACGGCTACGGTTAATGTCGCTGCCGTAAACGATAAGCCTACTGTTGCCGATGCTACTTTCATTGTGAGTGAATTGGATCACCTTGTGTCTGGCGGCCCGATTGTTGTAAATGATGTTTCTACGGCTGATGTTTCTTCGTCTGATTTGGCTAATGAAAGAAGTAAGGATACCTATACTTACAAATTGGATGAAACTTCTGGTGACTATGCGGAATTCAAGAAGGTATTTGATATTAGCAAGTTGTCCAATCAGAATGCGACAATCACGGTAAAGTCTGGTGCCGTATTGAACTACAACAAAAAGAGCAAATACGTTGTTTATGCAACCGTAACGGACGATGCTGCTACAGAAAGTGCTCCTAAGCATCCGGAAACATCTGATAAGTTTAAGATTACGATTAATATTAAGAATGATAACGATGCCCCGACTGTTGGAAACGAAAAGTTTACAAAACCTGAGAAAAATCCGGAAGGTAAGGACTGGCCGAGTGGCGAATTTGTCGGTGAGGTGACTTCCGCAAATGACCCTGATGGTGATCCTTTGACCTATAGCGTCATAACGTCGGGCGTTCCGTTCAAGTTTGATAATGGTTCTGCTAAACTCGTCATTACGGATGGTAGCAAGCTTGATTTCGAAACCAAGCCGACCTGGACTTTCAAGTTCTCTGTGACGGATGGTGAAAAATCTGCTGAGGCTACAATTACGGTGGACCTCACGGATGTGAATGAACCGCCTCCGCAATTTGTTTTGGAAAAGGAATATAAAGTCAATGAAAAATCTCCCAAGGGAACAAGGTTACTTCCAACGTTCGTTGTTGAAGATTACGATAAAGTTAGCGGAAGCCTTGAAGTGTTGAAGTATGAATTGTCCGGTGCTATTACGGGCGCCGCAGCTGCTACGACAACGTTGAAAAACAAGACTTTGGCAGATATCTTTGAAGTTGTTGAAGTCAAGGCGAATGGCGGTAAGAGAGAAGTGGCTATTCAAGTCAAGAACCAGTCCCTGCTCGATTACGAAGCTCTCTATAAGGCTTCTACAGGTAATGCTACGTATCCTGTAAAGATTACTGTAACGGATAAGGCGAACCATTCTGTTTCTGCTTCGACCAAGATTACTGTTTTAGATGTCAATGAAACGCTTACGGCTCAGGGTGGAAGTTTCAGTCTCCAGGAGCACCTGCCGATTGGAAGCCCGGTTTGTAAGACTTATGCTGAAACTGTTGACAAAAAGCCTGGTGACTGTTTGGAGGTGGCTCGTGTTACCGCTTCTGATCTTGACATCTATAATCCTTCGTTCAGCAATCTGACATATGTAATGTCTACGACCAATACTGCTGATGCCAGCAAATTTACGGTTAACAGGTACAATGGTGAATTGTATTCTAATCATGAATTTGATTATGAAACAGAAAAATCGACATATACATTCAAGGTGACTGTTTCTGATGGTGATTTTTCTAAGGAAGTCGAAGTTACAGTGAAGATTCTCGACATTGTAGAACCAACGATTGAATATGATACAGAAGGTTCAGCTTTGGTTAAGGAAGGTAGTGAAGGAATCGTTGAAGACTTTTCTAAGGTCCTTGAGAAAATTGAAGATGATGAAATCCAGCAAAAGTTGAAAGAAATAAAGAGTGATATTACATATGAAGTTGATCAAGATGCTAGTGCTAGTGCGAAGAACCTGTTTGATATTCAGGACCAGTTGGGTATCATTACTGTTAAGTCGGCGCTAGACTTTGAGTCTCTTTATCCGAATAATACCTATACGGTTGTTGTTGTTGCTTCAGGATATAATTCCACCAATAATCTCATTCGTATAACGATTAACAGAAAAATTGTTGTCACGGATGTTAACGAACCGCCCACGATTACAAATTCCACTGCGATTTCTGTTCCTGAAACAAAAACGAACGCGGATGGTGCTATTGGATACATTGAAGCTACGGATCCGGATTTCTGCTCTAAAATTTCTACATCTGCATGCCCGAATGGTAATCATCCCTATCTCTTCAATAAGTTGACTTATAAGGTGGATGAAGTTCTCGAAGTTAATGGAAGCTTGGATTTCCCGTTTAACGTGGATGCTTTTACGGGAAAAATTACTGTTGCTCCAGGCAAGGAACTGAATTATACAAAGCAGAATAAGTACATGTTTGTGGCTAGAGTGACGGATAGTTCTCGGGATCCTGAAAATCCGCCGCAATCGACAACGAAAACAATTACCATCCTTGTTACGGATGTGAATAGACCTTCTAAGTTCGAAGTGCTGACAAGTCCTTATGAAGTGGAAGAACGTGCCGATATCGGAACGGTTTTGGATGGTGGTAATATCGTCGTTTATGATGAGGATGCTGCCGATAAGGATAAACTGAAAATTACGATAACGGATAAAGACGCTACAGCTGCGCTTGATGCTGCAGAGCTTTTTGAAGTTGTTCAGGTGGGTAAGACCGATGCTAACTTAAAGAGCAAGTTTGTGATCAAGACGATTGCTGACCTTGATTATGAAAAGCTTTATAAGGCGACTGAAGGTGATGCCGTATTTAATGTTACATTGACGGTTGAAGACACTAAGGGAAATAAGACAACGCAGGATACAAAGATCCGAGTGATCGACGTGAATGAAGAACCTGCATTTAAGAATCCGCCTTATAACTTTAAGGTTAGTGAAAATACAACGAAGTCCACCTCTTTGGGTATCGCAAAGGCTGAAGATCCTGATATCTATAATCCTAGCTTCGGTACATTGTATTTCTCGCTTAAGGGTGAAGAATCGGCCTTGTTCGATATCGATGGACGTACTGGCGAAATCTTTACGATCAATAACGCGAAGTTCGATTACGAAACCAAGAAACTCTATACTTTCAAGGTTGTCGTTACGGATAAGGAATTCGAAAAGGAAGCTGTTGTAACTGTCAATGTTGAAAATGTGGATGAAGGGCCTGTATTCACGGATATTCCGGTCCTTACCATTGACGAAAACACATTGAAGGGGGCTAAAGTCGGCGAAGTGCTTGCTACGGATGACGATTGCAAGGGTTCCTTCAGCTCCACTTGCAAATCTCCGAAGTATTCTATCACGGCATCAGAAATCGCTCCTGATGATTACAAGGCGTTTACGTATGTCGATGGCGTTATCAAGGTGGCTAAGGACAGCATTTTGAACTACGAAGTCCAGGATGAATACATTGTCCATCTTGTCGTGACCGATGCCGTTGACCCGACGCTTGCTGATGGTGTCGATGTCAAGATCAAGGTTAATGATGTGAACGATGCTCCGACGTATAAAAAGAAAGAATACACGTTTGAACTTCATGAAAATGCGAAGGCGGGCGAATTTGTCGGCTCTGTTGTCGCCGATGATGAAGATTCCTGGAGTGTGCTGAAATATTCCCTTTCTGATTATGAAACGGGCTCTAAGGATGCCAATGCATTCAAGATTGAAGACGGTAAGATCTATCTCGTTTCTAACTCCCTGAACTATGAAAAGAAGGAATACTATTATGTCTGGGTGACGGCTACGGATAACGGTGAATCCAGAGGCTTCAAGAATTATAGTGCTACAACCCTTGCTATCATTCATCTCCTGGATGATGCGGATAAGCCGATCATCGAAGATGATGGCGAGGAAGGTTATGATGTTGATGAAAATACGATTGATAATAATGCTCCGACAGGATTCGAAATCGCTTGCTATGATGTCCATGATGAAGACGTACGAGATAACAAACCTCAAGTGGAAAAACTCGTTCCTTACGTGACGGATGCTGGTAATACGGATGCTGACCGCCTGTTTGATGCGAAGATCAAGAAGGTTGATTCTAAGTATCAGCTCTGCCTCATTGTGAAAAATGGCGACAGGTTGAATTACGAAACCATTACCCACACTCACAAGGTCAATGTTTCTGTAATGGATGACGATGGTGAGACTGACGAGGTTACGAAGATCATCAAGATTGTTGACGTGAACGAAATGCCGGTTATTTCGGGTAGTACTGAGTTTGTCCTTTATGAAAACAAGGGGGCTAATACTGCATTTGCAAAGCTCTACCCAGATGATATCGATACCTCTAAGGCGTTTACGGATAACGTATTTGCCGCTGTAGGGGGCGATACGGACTTGTTTACGATTACAGCGGATGGTAAGCTTAAGGCTTTGCGTGATTTCGACTATGAAACCGCAAAACGTAAGGTGTTTGAATTAGATGTGACATTGTCTGATCGTGATTCGAAAAAATATCCGAAACTTAAGACGAGCAAGACTATTGTAATTACGCTTAAGGATGCTCCTGAAATTCCGGTGATCACAAACAAGGAATACGATGTTGATGAAGGCGCTGAAGAAGGCGTTCTTATCGGCCAGCTTGAGGCTACAGATCCGGATGGCGAAGGCGTTCTCATCTTTGAACTTGCTGAAAAGAGTCCGTATGTGACTGTTTCTCCGGAAGGTGAAATCAAGGTTGCTAAGGGTGCTGACATTGACTATGAAAAAATGCAGAAGTTCACTATCAAGGTGAAAGTCAAGGATATTGATGGCATGTCTTCTGAAAGTGAAATTGTCATCAAGGTCAATGACTTGAATGAACCTCCGACGCTTAATCCGCAGGAATTCACGTTCCCTGAAGATTCCAAGCCGGGAACCAAGAAGGGGCCGATCGAAGCCAAGGATCCTGATACCAAGAACAAGGAATTCAGCACACTGAAGTTCTATCCGATTGACGAAAACGATAAGTTCGAAATCAAGACGAATGGCGACATTGTTCTGAAGGGTGATCTTGACTACGAAAAGGAAAAGTCCTATGTAATTAAGGTCTATGTGACGGATGGCGAGTTCTCTGACACCACCGATATTACCATTAAGGTTGGTAACGTTGTTGAAAAGTCTGAAGTCGAGATTACTCGTGTTGAAGCTGGTGATTCTGTTTATATCAAGCCGAAGAACAAGACGATTTACACGAACCAGGAAGTCATCACTGTCGAATGGAAACAGGATGGCAAGCCCATGTCTAGTCTTGATACCTTGAAGGAAGGCTGCCAGATTATTACCAAGTCCTATAAGGATAAGAGTAAGGATGTTGCAGGCTCTGATTCTATTGAAGTATGCTTCAGCAAGTCCGCTCCGGTTGTCGATATCGATACGAAGAGGATCAAGGTCGAAGCCGATAACATTTACACGATTGTCGAAGGTGTCGATAAAAAGGACTCGTCTGTTTACGTGAACGACAAGACGAAGGAAGTTACGGTTTCTGTGAAGGATTCTGCTTCTGGCGTCAAGGAATCGTTCAAGGTTGTCGTTGTCCTGGATACGCTTGCGATCTCGGATAAGACTGTAAAGGACATGGTCAGCGTTTCCAAGTCTGAAATCACGCTTGAAAAGAATCCGAAAACGGATGTCTATGAAAAGCCGATTGGAGACAAAAAGAAGATCTCGTATACAAAGGTCGTGAACGGAGACTCGGTTACTGTGTCTTACTTTGTCGATGACAAGGGCGAAATGGTCAAGTCTACCGTGATTGATGAAGATGGCAAGAAGACTAGCGTCGAAGTGATTGAGGTCTCCAAGACTGTCGATGTCAAGGGCAAGAAGGTGGTTGTTTCTTACAAGGCTGATGCCAAGACTGGTCAGATCCTGTATGGTGATTCCGAAGGCAACTTGTTGGTTGAAGCTCCGAAGAGTTCTTCTGGAAAGGATAGCGATAGTGGCGATGTTGACTTGAAGACTGGTGTTGGCGCCTTTACGGTGACTTACATTGCTAAGGGCGAAGACGGCGACAAGACTACAGTTTCTTACGTCATTGACGAAAAGGGCAAGATCGTTGCTAATGAAGAAGGTGACAGGGGCTATCTTGTGACATACACCTATACGAACAAGTTTGGCAACTCAGCTGACAAGTCCGTGTTCATGGTGCTTGATAAGCTTGCTCCGATTGTTGAAATCCTTTCTCCGTCCGATGGCGATGTTGTCTATGCGAACTTCGTCGATGTTGATTGGTGCATTGCCGTTGATGGCGACAAGAAGAATTGTGTCAAGCAAGATACCTTGAACTTCCAGAGCCTTGAAAAGGGTGTGAACACCATCAAGCGTATTTATCGTGACAAGGCTGGCAACGAAACGATTGCTGAAATCAAGGTCATGATGAAGAAGGCTAAGGATGTGAATATCGATCTTGAAGAACCGATGGTTATCGTTTCTATTGATTCTGTGAATAAGTACTATGACCAGAATCCGCCTGAAGAAGATCAGACCTATGCAGTGACCATTTATAATCCGAAGACGGATAAGGAAGTTGAAGTCATTAAGGGAACTTCGAAGAAATCTAAGAAGGGCTCGGGTGATGAACCGTATCCGGGTTACAAGGGTCACATTGGTCCGACGGTTACCATAGATATGAAGTTGCCGATTGTTAGCGCTGTTGGTGGTCTTGCGACTTTGGACGATATCATTATCAACGGTAACATGGTCGCTTTGGAAGGTGTCGATGCCGATGGCAGTGAGAAGGTTTCTGTTGATGAATATGTCAAGAAATACTGCTCTGAAGAATTCCAGAAGGAACTTGGTAAGGACTATAGTGCGGCGACGCTCTACACTTCTAAGGCTCGCGTGACACTCTGGTTCTTCACGACAAGCGGCCAGTTTGTCGATGAATACAAGTTCGATTATGATATCGACGATCCTGATTTTGTAGACAAGGCTGGCCTTGTGAAGTTCTTCTTCGAAATGAAACCGGATATGAACGGTGAATTGAGAGATGCTAACGGTCGCCTCTATGGTACAGGTCCGTATATCGTGAAGACCAAGGTTGAAGTTCGCTCTAAGCAGCGTTGCGTGGTCCCGCCTGTGGATAGCAAGTCTAAGATTGGCGATATCCTGAAGTCTAGCGACGAAATGATGAAGCGCTTCGGTTATAGACGCCCGGTGCTTCGCGGAAACGAAAAGGCTTCTAAGTCTTCTAAGAAGGAAAACAAGAAATCTTCTTCGAAGAAAAAGTAAGGTGTAAAGCTTAAAAAAAGAATCCCGATCAGCAATGGTCGGGATTCTTTTGTATAAATAAAAAACGCAATTTGGCTATTAACTATCTTTTGACAAAAATGAGGTATTGCATGGGTATCGAAGAACGTTCTACGCTAGTATTTGCAAGTGGAGTAGGCCGAATCAAGGAAGAAAAGCCGAAGGCGAGTCGTCCGCAGGGCGATGGCGTTGTCCGCATTATGCTGAAACGCCTTGGCGGTGGTAAAATGGCAAGTGTTGTTTCTGGAGTGCCGATGGATGAAGATGAACTTAAGGACCTGGCTCGCGCATTAAAGCAAAAATGCGGAGTTGGTGGATCCGTTAAGGATTTCAATATCGAGATCCAGGGCGATAAGCGTAACGTCCTCAAGGCCGAACTTGAGAAAAAAGGCTATACAGTTAAGCTTGCTGGCGGGTGATGCGATTTAGCTTGCCTTTCTTAAAATTCTATTGCCATTTCTTACAAAAAAAGTAAATTTATTGTAAGAAAATAGTTGGAGAAGTTTTATGTTCAAGCATCTGTCGTTGTCGTGTTTATTGCTTGCAATGATCGTCCCGTTGTCAGTTTCTGCTGCATCCAAAGTGGGTACAATCAGTGGTGTTGTTCCCGAAGCTTATAAGAGTAAAAATAGCTGTGCTGATAGTTCGGACTGGACTGCTGCTAAGTATGGAGCCAAATTTGAACTGAACAACTGCTTTAAGACCAGTGATGGCGGTGCTATTGAGCTTAAATTGAAAGGGGATAATAGTGTTCTTACTATTGCTGAAAATTCCGTTGTCAGTATTAAGGACCTTATTAAAGACGATGGATCGGGTAATTTTGTTGTAAAGCCTGATATCCGAAAGGGATATATGGGTTTTAATGTTGAAAAAGATAAAGGCAATAAGGTGGACTTCAGTACGGGAACGGCAGCAGCATCGATTCGCGGAACGGAGGGCTTTATTGGCGATAATGGAAATGCTTTTTTTGCGGGTCTGAAAAATGGCAAGTTGATGATTTTGCCGGTTAGCGCTGATTCTCTTTCTATTGGCGAGGGCGAAACCGTCTTTGGCAAGGGTGAGTTTGCTGTGTTGAAACTCAAATCTTCTGGAGATATGGGCTTTGCAAAAATTCTAGACACGCTTCTTGCAGACACGTCAATGACCTTTGAAGAAATGAAGGCGGCTGTAATATATGCGGACTCGGTCTATCAGGAATCCTTATTGCGGAGGTCCTCTGCTGCAAATCGGCAGGATGGAGATCGTGATAATATGATTCCGCAGATTAAGTATTCGTCTTATGATTCGTTGCGCTGTGTTGCCAACGTCTCGGTGTCGGATGTAGTCAAAGGGACAGAAGCCCGCTTGTCTGTGGTGATGGATGGAACGCCGATTTCTGAAATTTCTGTAAAACGTAGCATGCCCAAACGCCTTGCTTTACGCAGTGGCGTTCATGAATATGAATTTGTCGTAGAGAATGATGTTGGACGTAGCAGTGCAAGGAAAAAATTGGGCTGCTATCCCATGAAGCCTTTCTCCGTAAAAGTTTTTGGCCCAAAGCATGAAAAGATTCAGGTGCCGCCTCCGCCTCCGATTCCAGGAATCGAAGATGTGATTATGCAGAATCTGCAATTCCAGATTCGTGTTCCAGAATATGACCCGAGTTTCTTGAATAAAGTTACTGTACGACAGGATGGCAAAGTCATTTTGCAGGAACGCTTGTCCCAAATCCAGAATCTGGATTACCTGATTCCTGTAGAATTGAAGCGTGGGCACAAGAATCGCTTTGATATTGAGGTCATTCACAAGAGTGGTTATGCCGTTAGGACGGCTAAGGTTTATGAGGTTGATAAATGATTTTTCGAGGAATCGCTCTAGCTTCTTTTTTGGCTATCCCCGCTTTGGCGCAATCGGCTGTTGATTCAGCGGACTTATCGCAAAGTGATTCTTCGTGGATTATAAATGGGTCTGTCGGTGCAGAATTTGGTTATCATTCTGTCGTGACTCAAAAAAATGAATCTATTGAAATTTATGAAAATGGAAGAGATTCTGTCTATCCAGGGGAAAAATACAGAAATTATTTTCAGGTACCTGGATTTTTTGGTGCCTTGAATGTATTTCTTCACATGGAATCTCCGTCAGGGCAGAAGATTGATTTTACGTTGGATGCATCTAGCGATAAATGGAGAAAATTTGATCCGAAGTTTATACAGGCATCTTACGAAGACCGCTTCCATAAACTCGTCTTGGGCGATATGTTTGTTTTGGGTGGCGATTTGTACTTGGCGGGTATAGATCTGCTTGGTGTTAGTTATGATTTCAACTTGAACTTGAAAAAGGATGCAAAACCGTTGCTTGTCCTGAGCGCGTTTGGCGGTGAAAATCGTGCGCCCAAATTGCAAGGCGACAGGGACCCGGATCAATATAACAAGTACATAGCCCTTGATGAAGTTGAAGCGCAGAAAATGGTACTTGGCGGCAAGTTGCTTTGGAACGTGACGAATGGTTTTGACGCTACAGTAGGATTTATTGGGAGCAAGGATTATCTTGAGGATCCTTTCTTGCGCGATGGAACTACAAAAAATGTGAATTTATCTGATCCGATGTATTCTTCAAGGACTTTCTTTGGCGATATCAACGGAAAAGTTCTTGGAGGACGGGGCGCCTACAATGTGCAGCTCGGCTTTGGCGGTGCTGACACTGTGAATGTCGTAGCTCACCGTGCGGTGAATTCCGTATTTGAGGAAGCCGGGCTTGACGTGTCTCGCTTTGCACAGTTGCGCCGATTGATGAATAATTCTTCTGTAGTGAACCGCATGAGTCGCGAAGAACTGGAACTCATTTTCGGCGATAATATGGACATGAGTGTAGACGATATGCGAGACGAACTCAAGCGTATTTTGAAAGTTGCGCAAGATGTTCTGAAGAAGTATCGAGACGAAAAGAATGAGGATCCTTCGAAATGGACTGCGCAAAATCTGGCTTTGTCCGGTGCGTATAACTGGAAAAACAATGTGACGATGATCGATGCGTATTTCCGTTTTGTCGGTCGTAATTACTATAGCGCGGGTTCTCCAGACTTGCTGCAAAATTCACGTCAGCTGGGTGCCAAACTGGACCAGCAGATCAAGGATTTCTGGAAGCTGAATTTTGGTTATGAATTGAATATTGAAAATGCTTCGGGACATGGCGATGCGTATAACGTATTTGGATTTGCCGAAGGTTCCAAGCTTGGTCTTTTGCCGGGGGCAGATGATGACTGGCTCGAAAAGCATGAACAGGATGCCCCGCGAACGCTCTATATTCATGACTTTGATTTAAAGAATACTTTTAAAGTGTACGATTCTGTCGAAGTCATGGCTCGTTATGCACTCAACTACCGCACCCGCAGTACGCCCCAGAGACTTCACGGCAATTTCTTTGCTTCTTCGGGAATTTATGCGGATTCCTGGTTTGATATCCAGAAAGGAAAACCTACAGTTGATGTGAAAACCGAAGATGGAACGATTCGGCTTGATTCTGCACATTGGGCAATGTATGATGAATTAAAGGATGAAGAATACTTGGCGACTGAATTTGAAGAACGCCTGCTGAAGCATATTGTCGAGGTTGTGGCTACGTTTAAGTTCCCGAAAAATATGCTGAAGGTTGGCGGCGTCTGGACGTATCGCACGGATATGTCGAGATTTAAGCAGGATGACTTGCTGGAAGATTTTGATTTTTCTGATGAAACGTATGGTATCTTGGGTTACTATTTCCATGGCGGTGATTATTTTGACGCTCGCTATCCGATTTCTCTTACGACGACTCTTGAAACGGTCCGTAATACGGTTGCATTGACGCCCAGGTTTAGACTTTACAACCGCAATGAAATGAGCGAATTTGAATGGAACCTTCTGGATAATGCCTCTATACAGTTGAAGCCTGGTTTCCTTGATTTGATGTTGCACGGGAATATCCGTCAGGTTTTCATGAGCCGCAAGGAAGGTGGCAAGGATGTTGATGAAATGGAAATGGATTTGGATTTTTCCGCAGGGACAAAGTTCCAGCTGACAGAACGGCTAAGTACAGAATGCACGTTAGGTGCTTTCTTTAACTATCGTCCGGACAACAAGTCTGAGGATTATAGAGATATCTACGGTAGTGTTTCCGTCAATTACGATTTCTAGTTATGCATATCGGTTGTCATTTGTCCTCTTCTGGTGGCTTTTTGGCGATGGGCGAGACCGCTCTTTCCATTGGAGCCGATACATTCCAGTTCTTTACTCGTAATCCGCGAGGCGGGGCGGCAAAGCCTTTTGACAAGGCCGATGCGGAAGCTCTGAATGCGTTTATGGATGCGCACGGCTTTGCCCCGATTTTGGCGCATGCCCCATACACATTGAACGCCTGTGCTGCAGATCCGTCGCTGAGGCAGTATGCTCAGGATGTCATGAAGGATGACTTGTATCGCATGGACCATTTCCCGCATGCGATGTACAACTTCCATCCAGGTAGTCATGTGAAGCAAGGTGTTGATGTCGGCATCGATCTTATTGCTCGGCATTTGAACAATATTCTGCATAAGGGCTTGAAGACGAAAGTGCTCTTGGAGACGATGGCGGGGAAGGGGAGCGAAGTCGGGCGTACATTTGAAGAGTTGCGCCGGATTATTGACCGCGTAGAACTTGATGATAAGGTTGGTGTCTGCCTGGACACTTGCCATGTCTTCGATGGCGGCTACGATATCGTCAATCACCTGGACGATGTGCTAGATGAATTTGACAAGGTGATTGGGCTAAAGCGCTTGTGTGCGATTCACTTGAATGATAGCAAGAACACGATGGGCAGCCACAAGGACCGTCATGAAGTCATTGGCGGCGGAAATATCGGGCTTGAGGCTCTTGTGAATGTCGTGAACCACCCGGCGTTGAAGGGGCTTCCGTTCTATCTGGAGACTCCGAACGAGTTGCCAGGGTATGCCGCAGAAATAGCCTTGATGCGTAGCCGGGAACTCTAATAAAGCTCCAACGACAATCGCAAAAAAAAGAAATTTTTTAGCCTTAATGCCTTGACAAAAGAATAAAAAACATCTATATTTGGACCCGTCGATGCTTCATAGCTCAGTTGGTAGAGCCCGCGACTGTTAATCGCGTTGTCCTTGGTTCGAGTCCAAGTGAAGCAGCTCAAAACCCTCGATCGAAAGATCGGGGGTTTTGTGTTTTTTGCGCAAATAAAGAGAAATGGGTCTATATGACAAAAAGGTACCTGAAAACAGG
>JAEEGJ010009031.1_pt1 | contig 27022 bp, 22 predicted proteins | sample 8958761 | NCBI WGS metagenome assembly JAEEGJ01 (sample SAMN16246546, study PRJNA631951) | gut metagenome | biome: gut microbiome; feature: rumen; material: RS-attached | host: Bos | place: Iran: Karaj | collected 2018-10 | reverse complement strand
CCTTGACCTTCTTGGCTGTGCCGACAGGGACTGTAGACTTGGTCACGAGAACGGTGTACTTCTTGATGTTCTGGCCGAAGGTGCGTGCCACTGCGAGAACATACTGCAAGTCGGCGGAACCGTCTTCGTCCGGAGGCGTACCCACGGCGCTGAATACCATTTCGACATTGTCGAGAACGCTGGCGAGGTCGGTCGTGAAGTTGAGACGGCCTTCGCGATGGTTCCTGAGCACCATTTCATCGAGACCCGGTTCGTATATAGGAATTTCACCCTTCTGGAGAGATTCAATCTTGGCCTGGTTCACATCAACGCAAGTCACATTGACGCCCATTTCGGCAAAACATGTACCGCTAACAAGTCCAACGTAACCGGTACCGACGATAGCAATATTCATAAGAATTCCTCTTATATTTTTATTATAAATTTGACTTAAGTGTCAAAAGGATACCTAAAAAGGGTATTCTTTTAGATAATTTTAAATAAATCATCAAGAGCAGTTGTTAAGCGTTATACATTCATTCAATATGAATCCGAGCGAAAATGCTAACACTTTTCCATCAACATAAATTGCAGAAGCCAACATAAACGCAATATACTTACCTCTTTTAAAGAACTGATTATTCGGGATTGTAAGCTCTAAATAATTTTTCGAACAAGATTTCCAACAAAAGCCAGTTATCTTTTAATGGACTAATTTTTGTCGGAGTCTTTTCATTTGCAGGATAAGCCCTTGTAACGGGAATTCCACTAGCCTTATAGCCAAGCTGTGTTACCTAGAATGCTGTATTTGTGTTGGATACCTTCTGTATTAAATCGCGTTTTCCTTCCGCTTGCCATTGAGAAAAGAATTTTATAGACCCGGTGTTCATTCCTAGATTCATCAAATGCATACAACCGTTACAAGCAGTCGCTATGGAAAGCAGTCCATATTCGGCTTTCCCAAAATAGCCTTGCAAAAGAGGAACAGAAATAAAACCAAAGATAGCATTCAGAATCTTGGATAAAGTGCACCAAAAAAAGAACTGAAGAAATAGCTTTTTACAATCTTATTACCAAACGTCATATAATCTCTATAAAAAAAACTTTCCTGCTTCTTCTATATACGCTTTTCCAAAACGGCAATCCGGTTCCATATAATTACCTTCCCCCCATTCATTCCAGGCTTTGATGAATATGAATTTGTCCTTATCATTTGTATTTGATTCAACAATTTTCTTAACTTCACGGCACAGTTTGCCCCAAAGTTTCGGGTCATTATTATTGAATATAAATCCAGCCCCCTTACTACGAGGAGAATGATCAAACATTGGATCTATACATGGAGTAACAGAATCAGACATTTTTTGAAATCGTTCTATTGTAAAATTTACATAACTAGAATAATTCATCATATTTGTTGGCATATTAAACAAAGACTTTATTCTTGATAAAAACCACTTGAAAGTAAATCTTTTTACATGTCCAAATACATCACGTAATGGATCATACACAAATCTGTCATAACTATATTTTCTTATAACTCCTAACTTTTCTTTCCCTTGAGCTAAAGCAAAAAACTCAAACCCATTTAATCCATTATCTTTAGCAAGAGAATTCCAAGTATCTTTAAATTTTTCAAAATCAAGAAAATTTTTAGGTTCAAATATACCAAATACTAATTTGCCATTCGCATTGCGAATATATCGTTTGTCTTTGAATGCAGGCAACATTTCCATAAAATGAGCTTTATAATCTTCAACACCGGGATATGCTTGTTCTATAAGAAGTTTATCCGGAGCATTCGGATTCCATGTTTTTTGGAACCAACTATGGTTTGCCCAACAAAGACAAAACGGAAAATCAGGCTTTCCTGATTCTACCACTTCTCTAAATACTCGATCTAAAAGTCGTTTGCCATTGCCAAACCAATAGTGCCAATAACAGAATCCTTCTATTCCGGCCTCACGAGCCAATTCCGCTTGTCGTTCACGAGTTTCAGGAACACGTAAATCATAGAAAGATAATTCCTGAGGAATACGGGGCTGATAATGACCTTTAAACAAAGGTTTTGCTCGCACAACATTTGTCCATTCCGTAAAACCAGGTTCCCACCACTCATCGTTTTCAGGAGTGGGATAAAATTGAGGTAGATAAAAAGCGATCACTCGTGATTTAGACATATTAATTTCCTATAATCTTTTTAACAATAAGAAAATTTAAAAGTAAAGAAAACATTTTCCATTTAAAAAGGTTAAGGAAAATATCTTTTACAAAAACACCTATTTTGTATTTTTCAATGAAATTTGAATAATATTCGGATTTATATTCTTGTTCAAAAATGTGTATTTTTTCTTTTTTTGATGTGTCGAGACATGATATCTTTATAAGATTTTCTAAGAAAAGTAAAGCACAAAATTTTCCGTATTCAGCCCAATCTTCTTGAGAAAATAGATTTTTTTCTTTAAGAAAGTTATAAACAAAAAATCTGACAGGATTATCAGGAATGTAAAACTTGCTAGATAAATTATAGGAAATACTATCCATATTCATCCGATAATTGTAAAAAAAATCAGGCACAAATAAGACTCTATCAGATTTGTCAATTATTTCGATAGTTTGAACGAGGTCTTCTCCATGTCTAATTTTTTTAAAGATTTCATCATTTTTTGATGGAATCAGATTCTTTTTAAAAGCTTTTGACCACATAGAATTGAAATTTGGGGACTCAAGTATTTTTTTGAACAATAATCGTTTATCTTTAATTAACTCGATTTTATCAATCCTATTTTCCAAGTAGGATTTGCCTTCAAAAAAACGTTTATAATTAAAATATACGCAATCGCAATTATATTCTAAAAAATATTGGTTAATCTTATTCAACGATTCGGATTCTAAGAAATCATCGGAATCTAGGCACAAAATTATATCACCTGTAGCCCTTGAAAACGCATAATTACGAGTCGCAAGTTGCCCTTCATTTTTTTTAGAGAAAACTCTTATTCTGCTATCTTTTTTTTCGTATTCTTTACAAATCTTTAAACTACCGTCTTGCGAACCATCATTAACTAAGATTAATTCAAAAAAATGATAAGTTTGTTTTAAAACAGATTCTATGCACTCAGAAACATACTTTTCCACATTATAAACAGGAACACAAATGCTAAACAAAAAATGATCCATTACCTTTTACCTCTATATAGTTTCAAGAATTAGCTTATACATACTACATACAACAGTATTTAAAATACCACGTTTTAACTCATTCAACACTTGTATTATTGATGTAAATAAACTTGATAATTCTAAATATCGAATATCAAGAACAATAACAAAGGTTCTAAAAATAAGCAGAAAAACAAAATAAATAAAGTAACCCTCATAAAACCACATAATATCTCCTTTCATATTTTTCTCAAAAATACTCATAAATTATTACTTTTTCACTATTTAGATAACCCTTATAACTTTAGCAGGATTGCCGGCGACAACAGAATTTGATGGAACATCCTTTACAACAACACTTCCTGCCCCAACAATCACATTATCACCAATGGTAATGTTTCCAATAATCGAAACATTCGCACCAAGACTTACATTATTTCCAATTGTAGGAACCAGATCATTCCGCCCGTGAATTTTGTTACCTACAGTTGTTAGTTGGCAACAGGTAAAATTATTTCCTATTTTTTTAGCATTAATAATAGTCCCATAAGGATGGTTTAAAACAAAGCAATTTTTTCCAATATTACGTTCTTTAATTTCTAAAAAAAATAACGGATATGGTTTTAATATAAATTTTATTATAGAGTTTTTTAATCCAATCCTATAATAGAAAAGATTTCTATAGGGAGGCTTGTTAACAAGATACCAAAAGAGTCCCTTCTGAATTTTACATCTTTTGTTCATTTCATCAATATCTGAATAAACAAGCATCTTTGTTGTTTTATTTAAAAAAAAGCATCTAATAAACAAAGAAAATAAAAAAGGTAAACAAATAAAATATTTAATTTGCGTCATTGTATTTTTCTCATTTTTTAATTTTCAACCCATTTAACAATAATTCGTAATGAGCCTCGCATTGAAGAACAGCCAAAATGAATAACTGTTCTTTAGATGAAATTGAATTATTGACAAAAGACTTCAGAATACGGAATCCAAATATTCTTTTAAGTAGTCTTTTTGTGAGACTATAGTTACATCCTGAAAATGGTAAAAGATAACCAATTAACATTTCCTTTGAAAATTTAGAATATTCATCCTCAAAAAATTTAAAGTTTGCTGCAATAGATTTTAAGCCTATCACTGTTGATACCTCGGATCTTAAATTAGGACAACATTTCTCAATGGGAAAATCTATATCGACTAGAGAAAATTCAAGATTGCTAATACAACAATCGGAATTACTCTGCAAATTAAGTAACTCAACGTTCATCATCTGCATATTTCCAAAATCAAAAGAGGTCTTATTTGACTCTGTGGGAACTATATCTGCACCGATAAGAATAGACATTATTTTCGAAAACCTAAATAAACCATTTTTCCATCGATTTCATCGTTAAAAGCTTTCATTTCTTTTTTAGACAATTTGTCACGACAAACGTTCCAATATGTATTGCCAGTCATATTTTGTTTCGTTTTTTTTACAAAATCATCAATCAAAGAAATTACCCTGCAAGGATTACCTGCAGCAACAACATTGTCCGGAATATTCTTGTTTACTACGCTGCCGGCACCAACAATTACATTATTACCAATTTTAACATTCGGAAGTATAATTGATTGACGACCAACAAACACATTATCACCAATAACAACTCTTCCTATTCGATTTATACCGTGACCAACAAAGCGTTGTGGAGAAGCATCATGAGTCAAAATGCTACAATACGTTAAAGTTACGTGGTTGCCAATTTCTATACAAGTAGCATCTTTACGATCTATGTTGACACAAATCAAATCGACGTCATTCCCTACAATAGCGCCCCATTTACGGAGTCGTTTAACAGTGGGAGGTTGTTTAATTATATCAGAAATTTGCGAGATTATAAAACGAAACAATTTATCATCATCCTTTATAAATGTTTAGAAGGAAGTTGAAGCCATTCTCCAAATTTATAATCCCATTCTTCAGGATTAAATGGAACAAACCCACTCCAATGGAAAAAAGTCATTTCTCCAAAATAAATTTGTTTACCGACTTCATATAAATCAACACGAACATGCGGAAAACCTTTTGAAAGAGTTTCAGCAAGACCTAACATCTCTTCATACATCTGCGGTTTCCTTGGCTGTACTCTCGCATTGGGATGTCCATTAGTGAATGGCAAATGATTAAAATCTCTGTCAAAAAAATCAAACTTAGTATCCTCGTCTTTTTTTTGCCTATCCGAAGCAATAAAAAGTGCTTTTACCTTACCATCGAAACAAAAAAACTTATAATCTTTCAATTCTCCGGACTCATCTTCCATATAGGTTTCAGCAATAATTCGAGGAACTACATTTTTATAAGGCCATTCTCGATATGACCTGTAGTATTTAGATTTTAAAGCTTTTTTTATTGTTTTTTTTGCACATTCAATGTTCAATTTTGATTTATCTTTACAGATAACCAACCCACCAGAATCATGAGTACATTTCAAAACAAATTGATTCGGCAACTGAGAAAAATCGATTTCCTCAAATTTATTCCATACACCTAATGTGGGGATAACATGATTACATCCGATAATTTTTGACACATATTCCTTAACCAAGGACTTATCCACCAAAGAAGTGTATAAGGGATTTCTGTCATAAAGTTTTAACCATTGCAGTTTTTCACTATATGATTTTGGCTGATCGAGATTTAATTTTTTTCCCATTTTCAACCGAAAAAGTAATTTTAAATAAAATTTATCAGGAAGCAAACAATTAATTTTAGTCAAAAGAATTGAAATAAAAGCACATTTATCTTTCTTTAAAAGATTAAAGGCTTTCAACAACTTATTCATATTCGTCCTCCTTAGCTAGACAATATCCTAAAACAAAAGTTGCAGATGTCGTCATCGCTTCATATGACATTGAAAAAAAAGTTCTCATAAAGTAATCAATAAAAACTAGCTGCAATGCCAGTTTTATCATCGTCCTATCTTTCTTTACAAAAGCCTCGCGATAGAATAAAGTCCAATAAAGAATATACACAAAAACACCTAAAAGTCCCTGATTGACAGCTATTTCAAGCCAATCATTGTGAGCGTAAGTAGTAGAAACATCTAATGTTGCATTCGCGCCAGAACCAAATAAAAACTGCAAAGGAGTTGTTCCATTCCATTGATAATCTATAAATGTAGAATAAATATCCTCACGTCCATTCCCTCCTCTACCATCTTCTAATTCTTGTATTTTTCTTTGAAAGGCATAGCTTTCAGATAGGTGTTTATCAAAAAGAATATAGCCAAAAATAGCGGCAATCAAGATGAAAAAAATCACTCCCATTTTTTGTTTTATACTTTTTCCTTGCAAATCGTTCACAAAAAACCAGAAGAGGCAAGTAACACATATTATAATAGCACCTCTTTTTGATGACTGTATAGAAAAAAAGAGGCAAACACTCATTAAAGCATATTGTAAAACATTATTTTCTTTTAAAAGAGAAAATGCAGCAATAAGAGGAACAAATAAATATCCTGAATTATTTGTAAAATCTATATCACCCCGAAGTGAAACAAGAAGTCTCGTATAAATTTTTCCATAATAATTAATAATGGAAAAAACAAAAAAAACAAAAACAAGAATGGTTATTTTTTTCTCTGATAGATACCCTTTCTTTGTAAAAAAGAAAAAAGAATAAATAGGCAACATAGATACTAAAATACTTTTTAAATACTCATTTGGCAACGGGTGCGTTGTAACACCAAACAAAGCCATCATTCCGTATAAAAAAAATGATCCCAGTAAAACATTTAACCCTATAAAGTATTTGGGTAATTTATAATTCAAATTAACCTGGATAAAATGATAAAAAGACAATAACAAAAGGAGCAGGCAAATAATTTTTGTAAAAAGACCTCCTTGAGGAAAGAAGCCTCCTTGAAGAAAATAAACACTCCATCCAAGAGCATATATTATTACTTGATGTTGAATCATGATAATACTTTAAGCCAATCTTTTATGGTCACATTTAGTCTAAAACAATCTGGTTTAATTTTATAGTTGTCTTTAAAATTTTGATTATCTATAATCCGCCAAAGGGCATTTTCAAGTTGGGTCTCGTCTCGAGTAGCCAGTAAAAAAGACTTATTCAATAGCATTCTCGGTCCCCCACAAGGGCAATCTGTAGATATACACGGGATTCCTAAAGCCATTGCTTCCATCAGGGAATTAGGCATACCTTCGTAATCAGAACTTAAAACAAATAATTTCGCTGATTTTATCGTGTCTGCAACATTTTTTACGGCACCAGGCAAGAAAATTCTATTTTGCAGTTTCAATTTGGAAACAAGCTGTTCTAATTCCGAGCGCAACTCACCTTCACCATAGATATATAGATTATCTTCCGTTTTATCAGCAATTTTAGCAAAGGCACAGATCAACAATTTATGATTTTTTTGAGGAACAAGCCTCCCCGTTGTAACAATGTCACGCCTTTGCCCCTCAAATTTTGTTTTATAAAAAATTTCATCTACGGGATTTAGTATTATACTAGACTTTTTCTGAATTGCAACAGGAAACCACTTGCGTGCATCTTCAGTCTGAAAAACAACATGATTAGCAAAACGATATAGAATTTTAGCCAATGTTCTAAATACAAGATTTGGATATTCTTTATTTGGGTCATTTCTGACAGAAATGATCTTTTTATGTTGCATCCCAAAACTTGCCGCAACAGCTCTGAAATTTGGTTCAGCCATAAAAGAAATCAATGACTCAGGATTTTCTTTTTTTAACAGAGTTCTTAATGCTAAGGTAAGTTTAATATTTCGAGCAATAAAATTACCCACAGCACATTCAAATAAGGATACACGGCGAACTTTTTTTGATGGTGAATATTCCCAAGAGTCCCTAAAAGAAGTCACCAAAATAACGTCGTGACCGATGTTTGCAAAATGATTTGCCAAATTAACCATAACGCGTTCAGCTCCACCATGGTGAATCGCGTTTATGTAAAACATCAGTTTCATTTATGTTTCCTCATATACAAGTAATTAAGCAATTTATCAAGACAATTTTTTTTTCTTGGAACAATTATATTTGGAAAATCAATAAATTTCTTAAAAAACTTTCCAATAAAATTTTCTAGATGAACAAAATGTTGCTCGGACATCATATTGGGATGATAACAAAATGTTGTAATGGCAAAAGGTAATTTTCGAACAGAGCCGGATTGTTGCGGAACAAAAGAAAAAACATTTTCAACATAATTGTTCCAGGCAATAGTATCCGATATGATTCGGATGTCACTTTCTTCTTTCAAAGCTATCAACGTATTTTCATCAAAGGTGTGAGATGGAGCAAAAAAGACACGCGGGTTAATTCCATGATTCCTGAAAATTTCAATCCCCTTGCGGATTTTATCTTTTTGAACTTCTAGGGAAACGCCCGCAAATTCAGAGCGCTTATTTACAGGATTTAATCCTCCACATTCTGTTGTGTAAACATGGTTATATCCATGGAGGGCTATAGTCCATCCTTTTTTTTCCCAAGATTCAACTTTTGACCAAAAATCAGCATCAAATTCATATTTGTCCATCATTGTATCTTCACAATGAGGAATCACACCAACAAGAGGATGAATGCCATATTTGTCAAGAAGCTTTTCAATTTGTTTCCACTTACAAACGTCCATTCTTTCGCAAGCATCATCTAATCTCATTATATATCTAGACATTCACAAGCTCCTGATAAAAATTTGCAAGTTCCTTAGCAGTGTATTGAATATCAAATCCAGCTTTTTTTATTTGATCAACCACATTTTTTCTATCAGTCGTAATATGACTTATTGAATCAACCCAAAAATCAACACCATTGTCAATAGGTAAAAATTTCACCAATTCCGAAACATGAACTTCTTTTGTGATATTGGCAGAAACAAAGCACGGCAATCCTGCCGCTTGAGCTTCTACAACAGTGACAGGCAACCCCTCCCAAACAGAAGGGAACAAAAAGCAATCTGCCGCCTGCAAAAGTTTCGGGACATCACTCCTACTACCAAGCAAAACAACTTCGTTTTGCAAACCAAGAGAAATAATCTGCTTTTCTATTGCTTGTCGCAAAGGCCCATCACCGACAAGTAACAAGACTGTATTCGGATCAAACTTATGAATCTCAGCAAAAACATTCAATAGAAACGGATGATTCTTTGCTGGATGAAAACGCCCCACATTAATAAATGTTTTCTTGTCTCCCAAGCCAAGTTTTTCGCGATATTCTTTACGAGTTTTTGGATTGAATTTGTAAAGTTCCGTATCAATGGCGTTTTGCAGAATGTGAAACTTCAGGCTGCTGACTACTTTACTGCCAAAGAGCCATGTCCCAGCTTCTTTAGAACATCCAAAGAAATAATCAGCCTGCCATCGCAAAGGATACTGCATAATACGCTTTACAACAGAACTTAAGCCTTTGCCATTAGAAGTACTGTGGCTATGAATAATTGTTTTTAGCCCTGCTTTCTTTGCAATAGGCAAATAAAGAGATGCATAGCTACGGATATGCGAGTGGAGAATTTTGTATTCGGGATGATTTATAAAGAATTGCGTCCATAGTTTCTTCATTTTGAAATAGTTGAAGCCATTAAATGCCGGAAAATGAAAAATTCGCCCGCCAAGACTCAGAATTTCATCTGTATATGCCTGTTTTTTTTCATTATGGACAATGAAGTCAAACTGAATTTGCGTCTTGTCTATGGCTCGATACAGGTTCATCACCATCGTCTCTGCACCACCCCGATCAAGACCGCCTAAAACATGGAGAACTCGAATCATTTTACATTCTCCAATTCTTTCAAATAAGCATCCACAACAAGCTTGCGGTCGAATTCATGTTCGACTTTGGCACGACCTGCAAGGCCCATCTGCATTTTTTGTTCATGCGAAAGCTCAAGAAACTTCTCAATTTTTCGAATTAAGTCCTCACTATCGCGTTGCTTCACCACAAATCCATTTACACCATCTTCGACGACTTCACGACAACCACTGCGATCCGTGGTGATTATGGGGCGAGCGCAGGCGCAACTTTCCAAGAGAACGTTACTAATTCCCTCAGGATAAAAACTCGGATGAATGGTACAATGCACATCTTTAAGAATTTCGCGAATGTCACGAACTTCGCCGTGATAAATGACGGAGCCGTTCTTGACACACTCTTTCAGTTTACCTTTGTATTCGGACTCGCAAAAACCGCAGATGTGAAAATGAAATTCAGAATGACTCCCCTTGAAATGCGCGGCTGCATTCAAATACTGTTCGATACCTTTTTCTCGCATGATGCGGCTGATGAATACAAAATGGATTCCATTAGTTTCTTCGGGATACGAAATCGGAGTAAACTGTTTAAGGTTTACTCCGCTACCAGGAAGCAAAGAATGTGCGCCCTTTACGACATTATGCCTGAGCATAAAGTCCTGGTTTTCCTGATTCTGAAAAAATACTTGTTTAGCCTTTCTCAAGCCTGTTTTATACAATGCCAACGTGATTTTCTGGAGAATTCCGCCATTCTCTACAGCGGTTCCCAAGCCAGTCACATTGGCGACATAGGGGACTTTGCATAATTGGCAAGCTATGCCCCCATAGACATTCGGCTTGATGGTATACGTGAATACAATATCAGGCTTTACAGACTTCATGATTGAGCAATATGTCTTGGTAAGAGCAATATCCGTGAACGGATTCGTGCCATGGCGAGAAATATCTGTTTCGATGAAGTTGCACCCCATCTGTTGCATTTCTTCGATGAAATCACCCTTGGGCAACGAAATAAACACTTCGTGCTTATTAGCTAGCAAAGCCTCAAGAAGTTCCTTACGGAACTTATAAAGACCTGCCGCATTATTTGCAAGAATGAGAATTTTCATATTACTCTTTTCCTACAACAAACACATAATTTGTCGTGGCACTTCCACCGATGTTCAACATCATGGCGTTTTTCGCGCCTTCTACCTGATATCCACCGGCCGTTCCACTCACCTGCTTATAAAGATCCAAAAGCATTCTTGCTCCAGAAGCTCCAACCGGGTGACCACAACCAATCAAGCCTCCGCTGGGATTGATTTTCTTTGCAACAATTCCGTCTTCCACAGCTTCGTATTCTTTACCAGGCTTAGTCAAACCAAATGCAGAAATTGCGGCATATTCAGACGATGTAAAGCAATCGTGCGTTTCAAAAACATCAATGTCATCGACATTCAATCCAGATCGTCTGTAGGCATCTAAAACGGCTTGACGAGTCCACGGTAAAATGTATTCCGATTCGCTGTTGTCAGCCATTTTCTTTTCGAAAAGCATCGGAGCCGTTCTGTGTCCATAACCTTTCAAAACCGGTTTACTAGCGATTTCGTGTTCCTTGATAAACTGTTCGCTACACAGCACAACAACAGCAGCACCATCTGTTACTTGAGAGCAATCCGACACAGCAAGTTTTCCACCAACTAGAGGATTAGTATCTGTACCTCTAGTATTTGCCTGCTCATAACTCATAAACCATTTACGAGTCTGTGCAAGAGGATTTCGCTTGGCGTTTTCATAATTAATCGCGCTGATTTTTGCCAACGCGTTCATATAACGTACTTCATCAAGTTCTGGGTATTTTTTCAGCGTTTCGTCGGCCAGTTTTCCAAAAAGCTTTGGGAACGGCAATTCAATACCCTTGCCCTCTTTTGCATAATATGCCGCACGACCAAGGAAATCGCCACCAGTCTTTGAATCGACTGTTTTCATCAATTCCCAACCGACTACAATTGCGACATCATAATCACCATTCTGGATTTTTGTTTGAGCAGCGTCAATCGCAACCGATGAACTGGCGCAAGCGGCTTCGTAACGTGCCGAAGGAACCCCATAGAAAGCTTCATCAACTTCGGTTAAGAAAGCTCCCAAATGTCCCTGTTCCGTATATTTTTCGGCAATAAAGTTTCCAACAAAGCAGGCAACTTTATTCTCTTTATTCAAAGCAGCAACATCGCCAAAAGAGAGTCCGGCATTTTCGAGCCCATCTGCCATGACCTCTTTAAGCAGGGCAACCATGCCCTTTCCTTCTTTTTTCCAATTGCGCTCAAAATCAGTCTGAGCTCCACCAAGAATATAAACCTTGTTCATCTCTTATCTCCCAGACTTGAAATAGATTCGATAATCGTACTTAGAGGGCTTTATATCAGCCAACAATCGATTAACGTCAACCTTCGCACAAATTTTAGGAAGTCGTTCTTTGATGAGTGCAGAGACATCCGCAACCGACGACAAAGCCTGATACATAGCCATAGGCGGGCACCAATTAAATCCTGTAGCCATCACGTCATCTGCAGCTTCTACTGTGTAACCCACTTTTTCTGTCGCATACAAAGAATAAACGATATACTTAAGCAAGAACGAAAGGCATATTTCGGCTTCTTGAGAATGATTGTTCACCAAGCATTCAAAAGCATCGACATAATCACCCTCAGCAATACTGCGTTTCATCTTATCTGCAAACGGGAAAACGTAGGGAATCACATCTCGGAAAGCACCCGTATTAATATCATAAACGGTCATCCGTTTCAGACCATTCTCATATTTAATCAGCTGGTAGATGCCACAACCCGTTTTTCTACCGAGTTTATTCTCGTTTATCAATTTTTGCACATATTCGGGGAGTACATATGTTTCGTGGGCATAATCGTTTGTATTTTCGTAAAGATTGTCCACAATTGCCTTATGAACATCTAAGCCAACAAAATCCGATGTAGTAAGCGGAGCCATTGTGCGACCTGTAAAAGAGCCAAGAATCGCATCAATGTAGTCAATACCTCCATTGTCCTTATACTTTTCAGCATATTGGAGAGCTTCGTTAATGAACTGGAAGCCAATACGATTACCAAGGAAAGCCGGAGAATCCTTTACCTCGACAACTGTTCTAAACAATTTCTTGCTCAAATAATCCTTAATTTGAGACAACATCTGTTTGTCGGAATACTTTGTCGGAGTAAGTTCGCACAATGGCATACTATATGGCGGATTGAACATATGTACGCCCAAAAAATGCGAACGAACATTTTCCGGATAGCATTCCGCAATTGATGTAATAGAAAGGCCGGAAGATCCTGTACAAGAAACGGCATGCGGTTGCAACGTTTTTGCGACCTTTTTCGCAATATCGGACTTTACACTGATATCTTCTTTAGAACTTTCAAAAACCAAATCTGATTGCTTTACGCAATCTTCCAACATCGAGAAATCAGCCGGAATAAGGTTATGAGCAATGGAATCCGCTTTTACGGATTTAACAATTCGGGGTAGAGTTTTTTTGACCTTTTCAATATCGCGGCCAATACAAAAAACTTTTGCATTCCCAAACGAAGCGAAAATTCCTGCAACATTAGCACCCATAGTGCCAGTTGCGCCAATAATCGTAACCGTTTTAATTTCCACTAATGACCTCAATCAAAAAATTTGATAGGCTTTGCTGGGCTACCCACGGCAGTGCATTTTTCTGGAATATCTTTTACAACAACAGCACCTGCACCTATAATGCTATAATCGCCGACAGACTTGGCTTGAATGATTTGCATACCTGTACCAAGTTCAACAGCATGACCGATGTTCGTAATTCCAGATACATTCACACTCGGATAAAGTGTGACAAAGTCTTTCAGTACAGCGTCATGACCAATAGTACAGTCAAGATTGATAATAACATGCTTACCAATAGAGATATTGACTGTAATTATCGTATGAGCGCAAACAATCGAGCCCTCGCCAATGGACACAAGATCAGATTTTTCAACCGAAGGATCAATTACCGTTCCAAATTTGATGTTGGGATTAACTGACTTTAAATTATTAACAATCTTTTCGCGGGTTCTTGAGGCACCAACAGCGCAAACGAAATAAGCGTCCGAATACTTTGCGACATCAGCTGTTTTACCAAGGACTTCATAGCCGTTTATTTTTTTCCCCTGAATATCATCGGCGTCATCCATAAAACCGAGAAGTTTCCAAGTCGGAGCGACTTTATTTATTCGTTCCACAAGCCATGCGACTTCTCGACCGAATCCACTTGCACCAAAAATAATCAGGTCTTTCATAGTTTCTCCGGAGTTCCCATAAATGCGGTCATGGTAGCTTCACCATTGGCTCCGCTAATTCCCTCACGCTTAATAGCTTTCAAAAGCGTGGTAAGAATAATTTTCACATCGCCAAGGAACGTCACTTGGTTCACATAATCCACATCGTACTTGAATTTCTGTTCCCAGGTAATAGCATTGCGACCGTTTACCTGCGCTAGTCCACTAAGACCCGGGCGCACATCGTGGCGGTGTTTCTGCTCAGAATTGTAGCGCGGCAAGTATTCAACCAAGAGCGGTCTCGGTCCAATTACAGCCATGTCGCCTTTGAGGATGTTGAACAGTTCAGGGAGTTCGTCGAGGCTGGTGCTGCGGAGGAACTTGCCGTAGGCATTCAGGCGCACATCGTCAGGGAGCAGGTTGCCGTTGGCATCCTTTTCGTTCGTCATCGTACGGAACTTGATGAGCTTGAAGATTTTTTCGTTAAGGCCCGGACGCGGCTGGGTAAAGAACGGGTTGCCCTTCATCTTGATGGCACCGAGAACCGTAAGCACGACGAGAATCGGGCTCAGGCAGAGGATGGCTGCCAGAGCGCAGAAGAAGTCAAGGGGGCGCTTGAAAAAACGGGCGTACATACTTACTTGAAGCATTCCTTGATGGTCTGAATGATGGCATCCTGCTGTTCGGGGGTCATCTTGTTGTCGCTCGGGAGGCAGAGCCCGCGGGCAAAGATATCGGCACCCACATCTTGGATTCCGCCGGCGATGTAGGCGTTCGTGCGGGCGCGTCCGTTTCCGTTAGCGGTGATGAACGCGTGGCTCATGTACATGGGCTGCATGTGCATCGGTTTCCAGATGGGGCGGCCCTCGGCGTTCATGGCGGCGATGCGCTCGAGGATTTCCGTGGGGCAGCTCTTGCCCGTCTCGTGGATGTAGAGGGCATCGGTTTCGCCGCGCACCTGCTTGCACATGGCGCACTTGTCGATGATCAGGCAGCTGAGCCAGAAGTTCGGTTCGCTGTTCTCGGCATCGTAGGGGTTCATGCTGACGGGATAGCCCTTCAGGCCTTCCTTGTAGCGCATGTAGATTGCCTTTTTCTGTGCAATGTGCTCTTCGAGGTAGGGCATCTGGCCGCGTACCACGCCCGCAATTACGTTGCTCATGCGGTAGTTGTAGCCGATTTCCTCGTGCTGGTACCACGGGGCGGCCTCGCGACTCTGGGTGCTCCACTTGCGCACCTTTTCTGCGTCTTCCTTGCTGTCGGTAAGGAACATGCCGCCGCTAGAGCCGGTGATAATCTTGTTTCCGTTGAAGCTGATGGCGCTGTAGTCGCCAAAGTTGCCGGTCTGCTTGCCCTTGTAGCTTGCGCCGAAGCTTTCGGCGGCGTCTTCGATGAGGAGGGCGTTATGCTTTTTGCAGATGGCGCGGATTTCGTCAACGCGAGCCGGGGTTCCGTAGAGGTGCACGAGTACCACCAGGCGCACGTCCGGGTAAATTTCGAATGCCTTTTCGAGGGCGACCGGGTCCATGTTCCACGTCTTGTATTCTGTGTCGATAAACACAGCCTCGCCGTTCTCGTAGGCGATGGGGTTCACGGTGGCGTCGAACGTCATGTCGCTGCAGAACACTTTGTGTCCGCGGAGCGAACCTTCGCCCGCCTTGGGCATGCCGTAGAGCGCTTCGCCAGCGAGTTTTGTGCAGAGATGGAGGGCTGCAGTGCCGGCAGAGAGCGCGACAGCATACTTGCAACCGACCTTCTCGGCAGCGAGTCGTTCGACCTCGTTGATGTTCGCGCCGACGGTGCTCATCCAGTTGGTTTCGTAAGCTTCAGTGACGTACTTGATTTCGTCGCCGTGCATTGTAGGGCTAGAGAGCCAGACCTTCTTCTCGAAACGCGTCATGGATTACCGCAACCTCAGGGTAGTTGCGGTAGGGGAGGGGAGAAACCGCTAAGGCGGTAAATTTATGTATGAAAAAAACAAAAAAGAGGGGCTATCGCCCCTCTTTGGGGCGCTTTGCAAACATCTGTTATGGTATGGCTGAACTATCAGTTCTGTTTCTTTAGGTGTTTCTTGAACACCTGTTCTGTGTTGGATGTTTTTAGAGGTATTGACATTCCTTTTCTATAGAGTATATTTTAAAATTGTATGAATATTGCGATCTTAATGGCTCAGTGCGAATACCTGAATGTGCCCAAATTATCGGCATGTAAAAATGATTTGTTACTAATGAAGCGCATTGTAGAAAGTTCAAAGAAATATGACGACATTTTAACTCTCGATGATTCTGTTGGTCGTGCGTATGAGGCGAATGAACGAATTATTCAGTTCATCGAGAAATATAAAGGGAATGACAAGATTGATGAGGTCCTTTTGTATTTTTCGGGGCATGGGAACTTTGAAAATAATGAATTCTATTATGTTTGGGATGATTATGAAAAAACGAGAAAACGCCAAACATGTTTAGGAAATACAGAGATAGATGGATTTTTAAGGTCTCTTAACGCGAAACTAACGGTAAAGATTATTGATGCTTGCAATTCGGGGGTTCCCTACTTGAAGGGGGATAGTGGTTTTGACAAGTTTTTAAGTATTTCTAAAGATGCTTTCCAAAAATGCTATTTTTTATTTTCTAGTCAGAATGATGAAACGTCTGGCGCAGATTTCCAAATAAGTCTTTTTACTAAATCGATTTTAAATTCATTGAAGAATTTTGACGAGGGAAAAGGTGTCCGTTACAGGGACATAATGAATTATGTTTCGGATGAATTTGATAAAAATGGCGGGCAGACTCCATTTTTTGTTACTCAGTGCGATAATACGGATGTATTTTTAGAAATCAATTCCGAAATAAAAAATGTTCTCTGCTCGGAAATTTTAAAGGACTCTCCAAACACTGTCTCCGAATTGGGTCCTAGTGGTACTCCGGTAACTCTTCTTGATTTGGTGAAAAAAGATGCTGAAAAATATGTCACTTTTGAAGTAGTGAGAGAATTGCTTGAATTTTTTAGAAAAAAGTTAAGTGCAGAAGAACTGAATCCTGATTTAAAAGATTTGTATACTGTTGAAATTGATGAAATTACGCACTTGAAGAATGTTCCGCAAATTAGGGATATAGCATCGTGGATCAGGACGAAAAATAAGGAAACATATACGCAACTGCATTTAATTTCTGTTCCGTATGAAGAGAAAGTTCCCAAGTATCCGTTTGCGTTGCGTTTACGTTCGTCTTTATTTGCATCGGAAGAAGATTATAAGACGGTGACGAAGTACCGAGAAGAGGTCGATAGCTTTTCGAATACTTTGGAAATGCCTTATACTGGCTTGAATGTTGTTTTTAAAGGGCTGCTTCCAAATTTGATGAATGTATCTCTATGTGTTGTGCCGATTCTTTCTCGGACTAGCGTTTGCTTCTTTATTTCGAAGATTGACTATAAAAGATCTGGCTGGGATGGTCAAGTTATGGATTCTTTCTCGGCGAAATGGGAATGTAAGGAAGTTCCTTATGAGCAGCCTGCCATAGACGATGTTGAACGACATGCCTTCCATAAAGTAGAACGGTATGTTATAGATCTGCTGAAGTCAAAATTCCCTGTAAAAGGGAGCGAAAAATAAGTAAAAATGGATAGAATGGGTAAAATGCGAAGAATTCTGATTGTGCCAGATGGAAAAAAAAGACAAATAAGCAAAAAAAATTAAGATTTTAAAACTATTGGTTGCAAAAAAGCAATAGTTTTTTTTATTTTATGTACTGAAAATGGATTTTTTAATTGAAAATAAAAATAAAATTGATCAGATAAAAGCTGTTGTGCTCTTTATTTTAAAGAGCTTTCCTGATGGTGTTGATTTTATAAAGTTATATAAGATAATGTATTTTGCTCAGCAAAGATTTCTATCTAGCTATGGAAAATTGATTTTTGATGATTGTTTTGTTGCAAAAAAGTTGGGGCCAGTTCCTTATTTAACACATGAAGCTATCCTATCAAAAACGAAAAATAAAAAACCGAAAAATGTAGAAATATCAGAATATTTGTTGGATGGCATTGTTGTTGGTGAAAATTGTGCTAGCTCTACTCAAGCCCCGAATGAAAAATTGATTTCTGGCAAAGCAAAAAAAGTTCTTGAAGAAACAATAGAACGATATAGAAACATAGAATCTAAAGTACTTTCTAAAAAATCGCATGATAAGGCGTACAATGAGGCTGAAATTCGTTATCAAAAAAATCCCGAAGATAACGAACTATCGCTAATAGAAATAGCGAAAGCAGGAAACGCTTCTCCTGCTGTGCTTGAATATATTCAAACGAAAATAGCTTTAAGAAACGCGTTTGCAGTCTAAATGAGTAAAAACTATTTAGACATTTTAAGTGCATTAAGCCAGAAAATGCACCAAGAATCTTGTGTTAAACGAGATTCAATTAAGGTTAAGGATATAATAAAAGTTTCTCTAACTAGAGAAGATGGTCTGACCTTAAATAAAGGCTACGATACACGGGAAAAGTATATTGTAATTGTGGGGAAGGACGAACTAGGGCGTTTGCTAGGTGCTTTGCTTATAAATCATGAGATTGCAACATTCATCCAGACTGACGATGATATGATGAATGCCCAATATATGTTGAAACAAGAATCTTATAAATCTTTTTTGAAAGAGGATTCTTGGCTTGATTGTACTGAATTATTTTCTTTATCTGCTCAAAAAATAGAAGATCGGAAAGGCGAAAAAGTTGCATCATTAAATGATGATGATTTTGAGCGTGTGAAATACACTATCGCTACAACGGAATTCATTGATGAAGCCCAAAAGATGCAGTTTGGGCTTTAGAGAACTGTTGATATGATTTGTCTACAGCTCGGGAGTGTAAATCAAACTGTGTCAAGGGCCTTTCGCAAAAATACTTAAGTCTCAGTTACGCATGAAATCCGCACCATTCGTTCCAAAAATTATAATAACCTTGAGAAAAACAAATTATATTTCTCATTTCTTCTTCAAAAGAATCCGAGTCTTTGCACCTTTTCAACAAAAAAGCTAGTTGGAACATATTAAGCCAACAGGAATCATGAAAACCTCTCCAATCACAGAGTAACTTTTGTTCTACTCCTTTTTGAATTAAATGTGAAATTTCCTCAAAAGATGAATTAATTTTTTCCAAAGAATCTGTATAGGACGCATCGTCGGAAATAAATTTTTTGTTGACGCTATTGTTTAACAAATTTTGGGCAACAATTTTTGCTTGCAATGACTTATAGTCAAACGCACTTACAGATATTCTAATAATACTTCTTTCTTTTAAAAAGAGTGTTCTTTCTGATTTAAAAGACAACTTCCCATTTTTTCGCAAAAGCAGTTCATGACGGAGACTCTGTTTGTGCGATGCAAAAAGAGAGCGTGACAAGTCTAAAAAAGCGTTAACAATATGTCCATTATAAGACTTGCGGCATAGATTTTTCTTTTTTGATTCTATCAGAAAAATTTTTTTCTTTGTTCCAATAATAATATCACATTCCCCGGAATCAGAATCCAATTCAAACAATTCTTTATCTTCTGCAGATATATCATATAGTTCATTTGAATATAATTCAATAGAATTTCGCAAATCCCTTTTCTTAAAAAGCATACAGTTTTCTTCAATATACTTTTCAATACAAGTTCCAATATAAGAGTCAAAACTTTTTCCTTGACTTGAAACAAATCTTAACTTTTTAAATTTTTCTGCAATAGTTTCATAAAAGCCTATTGACATTAATGACTTAGGCAAGAGAAGATACTTTCCAGTTGACAATTTTATAAAAGGCCTTAAGTAATAATCTATTTTAGTAATATCGCTATATGTTTGAAAGTCCTTATTGACTGATTCTATATCGGCGGAATTATCGTCCATTATTCTAGACAACAATTCAGGGTTACAGTCATACGCCAAATCATCAGAATTAACAACGGATACTTTTTTATCATCTAAAGCGAACTGAATGTCCTCTATGGCTACAAAAAAATCTTTTAATGAATACCCAAAATGTTTTAACGCAAATTCATTGAGTTCTGCGTCTCTTGCTAAAAATTCCATATACGCATCCATCTCGTTATACGGATACTGAAGAATATCAACAAGCCAATCATAGCGAATCCATCTATTTAACACTTCTGGTGTTAGAGAATCTGGAATTATTGATTCAAATACATTATGAGGCAAAACATCAATGTACGATGTAAACTGCTTAAGTAAATTTTCTAATGATTTGATTTTTTCCGTGTTCTTCGGCTTTATGCTGTCAAAAGACTCCGATTGAGCAAGGTATAAAATACGATTTAAAAGATATCCATAAGGAATTTGGGTTTCGCTCTTAGGCAGCACCCCACCAACACGCTTAATTACGAATGATGTAGTACTTGAGGAATACGCCAATTCCCCAAACATCCAATCCAATACATTCTTTAATCCAATATCTAAAATACAATCATCAATGCATTTTAAAAAAAGACCTTCATCATCTAAGGACAAAACACCATCTTCACATGTATAGTTCCAACCTTTCTTGCGAAATAAAAAAATGCAGTCTGTTATTCTTAAATTATGACTTGAACAACTATACTGAGGAAATTCTCGAATTCTTTTTCGATAAGACACATATAATAAAGCCTTCTTCCATGCTGTTTGATTTGTTAGAGGCAAATATTTTGTATCTCTATTAGAATCAAGAATATAATATAATTCGTTGCGATAATCAACAGCTTGGGAAGTTGTCAAATATTCTATAGATAGCTGATCAAGTACCGAATAAAGAATTTGACTATCAATAGAATCCTCACTATTTGAGGACAATATGGCTTTTATTTGGCGAGAAATTTCATCACAAACTTCGTCAGACGTTCGCGATAATTTGGGAAATTTATAACCAATAATTTCAGCTATAGCTTCAAAATTAAGCTTGTCATCATTATCAGAGTGTTCTTCTAAAAATTCTTTTACGATTTCAGTGTATTGATCTGTATATGACATATAATTTACCTTTTTCTATTAATTTATAAATTAATAGAAAAATGAAACTAAAAAAAATCTTAAAAGCGGAAAAACATTGTCTCCAAAAGAAAACATATTTTTTAATTAAGTATAGTAGCTAAAATTTGCGAATATGTGGTAAAATTCCAAATTGTTTTCGTGTACACACTTCAATACCTTTATGCTATTGTTCTGCGTTATATTTGAAATTTCTTGTTGATCTATGATACCATAATTTAGCGGGTAATTGACCTTAGTGTTGTCGGTTACGTATTTTTTTATAACATCCCATTTTGAGAAAAATTCGTCGTTTTTCCCTTCATAGTACATTAGATTTATCAAAATATGTCTTGACGGGTCGTAGTTGAATACTTTTTCTATGTGCTTTCTTAAATCGGCATTCCATCCCGTGCAATTGATGGCTTCTAGAACAACCGTACTACAACCTAAATCCATGGATAGATCTAGTTCGCCTGCTTGCTTACCTTTTCCTGCTGATTGACCGCTTCGGTTTTGCTCTTCGAATTTGTAGCCGAGCATGGAAAGTCGACTGTTGAGGATAGATTGTAATAGATCCGTTTTGTAGTCTTCCGACATGTCTGATGAGCTAGCGGTAACGGCTTTTATTTTCTTTAAAAGAATGTTTAGAGCTGTACATATGTCATAGACGACAAAAAGACCTGGATTATCGTTATGTTTGCTGATGGAGGGAGGTAAAACTTTGAAACGATAGTCGTAGGGGAGGCCTAGAATTTGAAGGAAACTTTCTTTTAGATTAGGAAGTTCATCTTCCCAAGATATTTTCAATTTTAGAGAATCATATTCCTTCTTTTCTTCGTTGGTAATTTTAATTGCGCTGAATGTTTGCCTTGCCATTTGCCAATTTTGATGGCTTATAAAGTATTCAACAATGGGTTTTACCAGTTGAAGTTCGCTTTGGTTGCTTCCTAAAGAATGATATAGGTTTAAAAGATCTTCTTCTTTGTCCATGCAGGAGAATAGAGCTGCTTTTGTAAGGTACAAGTAATACCAATCTTGCGGTTGTTTGGTTTCTGTCATCTCAACTTGTTGGATTTCTTGTAATAGAGAGGCAAACTCTTCTTTTTCTTGACGTGTGTGAAATTTTAAATACAAGCGAGCAGCCTTGTATTTTAATTTAGTAGAATCTCCGTCTTTGATTCGGTTTATATAGAATAAAGCTTCATTGTAAGCCATCTGTTCTATTTTTAGTAATGAAATCAGGTAATATTGTTCGTTTCTTAGATTATTAAGGGATTCTTTGTAGCGTCCTGAAGGGTCTTCGTATGGACATTTATATCGAATTAGGTTTTCTATATCTTTTTTCCAATATAAATTATAGATCTTTAGAATTTCTGTATCTAGCACAAATGGTGCTGCTATTTGGTCTTTTACGCGTTGCCTAACCTGATTATCTAATTTATTTAGAAGAATGTCGGCAAAATCATCGTTAAGATGAGAATTGTACAAATCGCGTAAAAAAGAGGTAAAGTCATCAAATGTGTTGAAGTGATAATCAATGTCTTCTGTTAGGTTTATAGAATCCTTTATGTAATCTTTGTCTTCTGAGTTTGGAAGATGATTGTATGCCTTGATTTGCAGTCTAGGGTCATCGCCCTTAGACAGTGCAACAAGAATTTTTTTTCGGTTTGATTTATCAAATAATTTTATTGTTGATATCACAAGAGGGAACAGTTCGTTGTTAAAATCTGCGCCGAAATTTGACTCATGTATAGCTTCAAAAATGGCGAATTTTTGTTTTTCGGGTTTATTAATAAAACAACTGTTTAGGATTTCAACGATGTTTGATTCTAGTAAGTTGATTTTATCGTTGTCTTCATGCTTTCTCCATTCACAATATACAGAGCAGAGAATCTTCAAATGTAAACGGAGTTTCTTTGGACTAGACATTTGTTTATCAAAATTCTGCTCATTAGGGTCATGATTTAAGTGGGTTTTGATTTCTTGGCAAAAAGAACTAAGTTTGTTGTGCTTAAACAACCAATTGAAGAACGTGCTCCAATCAAGTTTATCTATTTCATTCCATTCGCTCCAATAACTAAATGAATCATTTTGAAATACAGATTTTTTATACAAATTATTTATTGAAGAAAAGCATTCTTCTTTTTCTTGCGCTTCTGTTCGATTTAGAAAAAAGAACAGATAGTGAAATGCGCATATTTTTATTTGTCTAACACGTTCTTCCCAAATAGGTTGTTGATAGTTGTTGTAGACGTCTAAGGCTGTCTTAAAGAATGATGTTGAAGGACTTTGGAATGGGTTCTCTATTATTATTTTTTCATATACAATTTTATATAATTCCGACCATCTACTATCGTAGATTCCTTTGATTAAAAACATAAAAAACAAAGCAGCATGTTTAAATTTTTTTTTAGGAATTAAGCTTTTTTGGACGAATGTTTCCGCATATTTTTCAATAATTGCGAATGGAATATGTTCATTAGGCTTTTGCTTGTTGAATTTATCTTCACATAAGAATAGGAAGGAACAGAAAAAGATCAAACCATATTTCTCATTGTCAATATATGCAAGAAGTCGTGCAGGATTAGTCTCGTTTAGAAAAAAAATTGTTTGATTGAGTAAATATGGTTTATTTTCAAATAATTCTGTTATATCGTTTGCGTCGGGATCTTGTATTGAATTGATTAATAGCGACTTCAATAATTTTACATAATCTTCACGAATGTTGAAATCTAAAAATGAGATGCCCCATTCTCTTTTGGAATAAAACTTCAGCCATTTAATAAATGGTTCGTTATATTTGATTGAGTAGTTGGAAACACCTGTTTTTAACACGATGTCTTTAGCAGAAAGGAATGAGTAATGGGCTAAATCTTCATTTAGAAAGATCTTTTCATCTTCGAAACCGTCCTCTAGATCTTGTTCCGTTGATAATATGTTTTTTGCAGCTTTTAGGTAACGTGATTTTTCCCATGCGGGAAGGTTTTGATATACTTCAGGTTTAAAAATAAATTGAGTTGCTTTCAACCATTCTTTTATTATTTCGGTATCATTGTGAATATCACTTGATTGCATTAATGAGTACAGAATTTGAGTAGATAATGATGTTTGATTGACTTTCCCTTCTATTAGCCATAAGTTAAAAATGTAATTGTCATTATTTGTGGTTATTTTAAAATCTTGCAAAAGAGAATCCAAAGCTGGCGCTTTAGGATAGAAATCTTTGAATTGAGTATAAATGGAATTAAAGCGTTGGATAGAAATTTCGCAGGTTCTAGAATCTTTGTGTCTATATTTCTTGGAAAGAAATTCCATGAAACGAAAGTTTTCAAACAATTCTTTATTGTCTATTTCTTTGGGGAGTTTGAATCCATTATTATCGGTTAATAGGTGAAGTATTGCGTCTGAAAGCTTTATTTGCCCAGCAATGCTCCTAAGCCAAAATTTGCCCAAAAGATAGTTTAAAGAAACGTTAGTGAGATTATCTTCATTAAACAACTTAATTTCAGCTTGTATTGTGGCTGTATCTAAAGCGACATTGTTTTGAGATGCGAGAATAATTTTGGCAAAGAATGATGCTGAATCCCAAGATAGTTCGTTGTATTCTTTATATGTTCTAGAGCTACTTTTGGTTAAATATGCGTTGATTAGGCATTCGTCGCTTTGGAGGGTATCGTAATCTAGCATTTGAAACTCCATCTTTTTTCGGTTAAATCAAAAATGAGAATATTCTATTTGAAGGAAATATAGTCAAATCCCTCTAAATCGTGAATGAAATAGATTTTTGACACTTTGTGTCAAAATGATTTATTTATTTTTATAGAGAAACATTAGGATGGTGGCAATATCGAACATGCCATAGAACAACTTGAAGCGTCTCTCAAAAATCCGAAACTGAATCCAGAATGTGCTCAGCAGAAGTTGGCTTTTGTTGTTGGCAAAAATCATTCCCCTGCATCTTCGCCGTTGATTCAGAAAGGCATGAAAAAAATCAGTTCACTGAACGCAAAATTGATTGTCGCAAATACGCCTGCTTCATATACGCTGTAGGCGGTCAAATTTGTGAAGTAGAACCAAACAAAAAAAGCACCCCGCAGGGTGCTTCTTTAAGTTTTGCGCGAAGCGCGAATTAATCGTCGTCTTCAGCCGGCTTCTTGGACATCTGCTTACGCTTGATCGGGTCGAGCTCGGTCTTGCGGATGCGGAGCACTTCCGGAGTGACTTCGATGCATTCGTCTTCGTTGATGAAGGTGACGCATTCTTCCAAAGTCATGCGGCGGTACGGCGTGAGCTGGATCATGTCGTCAGAACCTGCGGCACGCATGTTGGTGAGGTGCTTGCCCTTCGTGACGTTCACGGTGATATCGACGTCGCGGTTGTGTTCACCAACGATCATGCCCGGATAAACTTCTGCACCCGGTCCGATGATGAGGTAGCCACGGTCTTCGAGCTTGGAGAGAGCGTAGCTTGCGGCTTCGCCCGGTTCCTTAGCGATGAGCACTCCGTTGATACGTGCCGGGATTTCGCCCTTGTACGGCTGGTATTCCTTGAAGAAGGACTGCGTCACGGCGTAACCCTTCGAGAGAGAGAGGAGCTTCGGACGGATACCGATGAGGCCACGGGATGGGACGATGAATTCGAGCTGTACGCGGTCGTTGTCGTCGGTGGTCATGTTGACCATTTCGCCCTTGCGCTGCTGGATTTCCTGGATGCAGGCGCCGCTGAATTCGCTCGGGACTTCGACCTTGAAGTCTTCCACCGGTTCAAGGAGCTTGCCGTTTTCGTCGTTCTGGAAAATCACCTGCGGAGAACCGATGGTGAATTCGTAAAGTTCACGGCGCATGTTTTCGACGAGAATCGTGAGGTGCAAAATACCACGGCCAGAGACCTTGAACGTCGATGCGCCTTCTGCCTTTTCGACGAGGAGGGCGGGGTCTGCCATGTGGGCGCGTTCCAAACGTTCCTGGAGCTGGTTACCCGTCATGAACTTTCCACCGTACTTGCCGGCGAGCGGGGAGGTGTTCACCGTGAAGAGCATGGAGATGGTCGGCGGGTCAATGTGGATACGCGGCAAGTGAATCGGATTGTTCGTTGCGCTGAGCGTGTCACCAATGTCAAAGTAATCAAGGCCTGCGATGAGGATGATTTCGCCCGGACCGGCTTCTTCGATCGGCTTCGGGGTGAGGCCTTCGTAGCGGAGGATCTTCTGCGGGCGGATGGTCTTGACGGTGCCATCTGGGAATGCCTGGGCGTAAGTCTGGTTCGGCTTGAACACGCCCTGCTGCACGCGGCCCACAGCCAAACGGCCGAGGAAGCTGGAGTATTCGAGAGATGCAATCTGGAGGAGAGGTTCGCCGTTCGGATCGCCCTTCGGAGCCGGGATGCGTTCGATAATCTTGTCCATCAAGATGCTGAAGTCGCCATCCGGGTCTTCAAGTTCGGCGCGGCAAATGCCCTTACGGCCACTACCGAACACCTTGTCGAAGTCGAGCTGTTCTTCAGAGGCATCGAGTTCGCAGAATAGGTCAAAAACCTTGTCCAAAGCGAGGAGCGGGTTGCAGCCGTCGCGGTCGATCTTGTTCACGACGATGATCGGGGTAAGACCGAGCTGCAAAGCCTTCTGCGTCACAAAGCGGGTCTGAGCCATCGGGCCTTCGAATGCGTCAACCACCAGGATAACGCCATCGACAGTACCCAAAACGCGTTCCACCTGGCCACCGAAGTCAGCATGCCCCGGGGTATCGACGATGTTCACGCGGTATCCCTTGTACATCACGCTCGTGTTCTTGGAGAGGATGGTAATGCCGCGTTCGCGTT